>Ga0070724_10000570_pt1 | contig 25281 bp, 18 predicted proteins | sample tdDd001_FD_67278 | JGI IMG/M metagenome (GOLD analysis project Ga0070724, IMG submission 67278) | Marine sediment microbial communities from the Atlantic coast under amendment with organic carbon and nitrate - tdDd00.1 | ecosystem: Environmental > Aquatic > Marine > Coastal > Sediment | place... | reverse complement strand
TGCAGAGATAGGTTCTACTTACACATATAGCTTGGATGACGTAAATACTGAAACGCCACCTATTACGGGATCAGGTATGATTTCGACAGCAAGTGATCAATTCACAAACATTGACGTGAGTAGCCTTGATGACGGGACACTGACTCTATCATTCCATTTAACAGACACATCATCAAATCAAGGTGTGAATGCGAGCGATACAATTGTAAAGGATGCTACACCACCAAGTGGTTACATCGTGATATTTGATCAGAATTATGTGAATAGCGGAAATGCGACTTCAACCTCATTCTCAATTTACGATGGGGAGTTTGGTGCATCTTTTGAGTATAGTATTGATGATTCGAATGGAGCAACACCTGCAGTGACAGGTTCAGGAACGGTATCGTCATCTATCGACCAAGTAAGTGGTATAGACGTTAGCGGTCTTAACGACGATACATTGACACTAACTCTTAAATTGACAGATGCGTTTATAAATCATGGATCGAACGTGACAAGAACCATTGCTAAAGAAACTGTAGTGCCGACGGGATACTCTGTTTCGATAGATCAAGTACAAATCAACAACAGCAATAAAACAGCTTTGTCTTTTACATTTGCTGGTGCAGAAGCAGATGCAACATATACCTACAGTATAGATGATAGCGACTCTGGTACTGACGCAGTTACAGATAATGGCACAATTGCCTCGTCAACAGATCAGGTTACAGGCATTAATGTTATTGGTCTTGATGACGGAACGTTGACATTGACAGTATACTTGACCGATGCAGTTGGCAATCAAGGTTCTGATAGTACAGATACAATCAGTAAAGATACAATTGCGCCAACGGGTTATACAGTATTGATAGACCAGAGTGCAGTAAACAATAGCAACAAGACAGGGTTGTCCTTCACATTTGAAGGCGCAGAAGTTGGTGCGACTTATAATTACAGCATAGACGACACGAATGACGGAACGAGTGCCATGACGAATTCGGGTACGACATCGACAGCAACAGATCAGATAACAGGCATAGATGTGAGTGGTCTTGATGATGATACGTTGACTCTTTCGGTATATCTGACAGACACAGATAACAATGTGGGCACCAATGTGACAGACACGGTTTCAAAAGACATCGTAGCCCCAAGTGGCTACAGCGTAAGTCTGGATCAGTCATTTATCAATAGCGCAAATGAAACAGCAGCATCCTTTACGTTTGCAAGTGCAGAAGCAGGTGCAAGCTACAGCTACAGCATAGATGACACGAATGGCGGAACAATCGCCGTGACAAGTACAGGTACGATCTCGACAGCAACAGATCAGATAAGGGACATAGATGTGAGCAGTCTTGATGACGATACACTGACTTTGACAGTGACCCTTACAGACCCAGCAGGTAATACAGGTACTAATGCAGTAGATACGAAAACAAAGGAAGCGACACCACCGTCTGGCTACGGTGTGAGCATTGATCAGAGTGTCATAAACAATGGCAACAAAACAGCCTTGTCCTTTACATTCTCTGGGGCAGAGGTAGGTGCAACATATGCTTATAGCTTGGATGATACAAATGGTGGAACAAGTGCCTTGACGCGTTCCGGTACGATATCAACAGCGACAGACCAGATATCGAGCATAGATGTGAGTGGTCTTGATGATGATACATTGACATTGACGGTTACTTTAACAGATACGAATTCCAATCAAGGGTCTCCGGCAACGGATACGGTGGTTAAGGATGTTGTAGCGCCAAGTGGCTACAGTGTAAATATCGACCAAGCTTATGTGAATAATTCTAACAAAACAGGTATCTCGTTTACATTTGCTAATGCAGAAGTGGGTACAAGTTACAATTACAGCATAGACGATACAAACGGCGGAACGACTGCAGTAACAGGTTCAAACACAGTTTCGTCGGCAACTGACCAGATAACGAGTATAGATGTGAGTGGTCTTGATGATGATACATTGACATTGACGGTTTACTTAACAGATGCTGCGGTCAATCAAGGTTCGAACACGACGGATACTGTCCTAAAGGAAACGGTAGTACCGAGTGGGTATTCTGTATCAATAGACCAAAGCAGAATCAATACAAGCAATAACACAAATTTGTCATTTACTTTTGCAAGCGCCGAGGTGGGGACAACGTACAGTTATAGTATTGATGATTCAAACGGAACAACGACTGCAGTAAGTAATTCTGGCGTTATAGCAACAGCAACAGACCAGATAACAGCTATAGATGTAAGCGGTCTTGATGACGGACCGTTGACCTTGACAGTATACTTGACAGATACAGCCGGCAATCAAGGGTCTAACACTGCAGATACAGTGGTACAGGACACGACTGCACCAACGGGTTACACAGTATCGATAGACCAGAGTGCAGTCAACAATAGCAACAAGACAGGGATGTCCTTTACATTTGCAGGCGCAGAAGTCGGTGCGACTTATAATTACAGCATAGACGACACAAATGGCGGAACGAGTGCCATAACGAATTCGGGTACGATATCGACCGCAACAGATCAGATAACAGGCATAGATGTAAGTGGTCTTGATGATGATACATTGACTCTTACGGTATATCTGACAGACACAGATAACAATGTGGGCACCAATATGACAGACACCGTTTCAAAAGACATTGTAGCCCCAAGTGGCTACAGCGTAAGCCTGGATCAGTCATTTATCAACAGCGCAAACGAAACAGAAGTATCCTTTATCTTTGCAAGTGCAGAAGTGGGTACTACCTACAACTACAGCATAGATGACACGAATGGTGGAACAAGCGCCGTGGCAAGTTTCGGTACCATATCAACAGCAACAGACCAGGTAAGGGACATAGATGTGAGTGGTCTTGATGACGGCACGCTGACTTTGACAGTGACCCTTACAGACACAGCAGGTAATACAGGTGCTAATGCAACAGATACGGTAATCATGGAAGCGACGCCACCGTCTGGATACGGTGTGAGCATTGATCAGAGCGCTATAACAGAAAGCAACAAAACAGCCTTATCCTTTACCTTTGCAGATGCAGAAGTGGGTGCGACTTATAATTACAGCATCGATGAACCAAATAATGAAAACAGTGTGACAGGTTTTGGTACCATAGAGACATCGACAGACCAGATAACAGCTATCGATATAAGCGCGCTCGATGACGCCACACTAACCTTGACGGTCACCTTGACGGATACAAACGGCAACCAAGGTTCTCCGGAAACAGATACAATACTTAAAGACATTGTAAAACCAAGCGGTTATAGTGTGACCATCGACCAAGGGTTTCTCACCAGTTCGAACAACACAGCCATGTCATTTACATTTGCAAGTGCAGAAGTGGGTACGAGCTACATCTACAGTGTGGATGACTCAAATGGTGGAACGAGTGCCGTGACAGGTTCCGGTACGATATCGACATCGACAGACCAGATAACAGGCATAGATGTGAGCGGTCTTGATGACGGCACACTGGATTTGACAGTGAGCCTTACAGACGCAGCGAACAATATAGGCGCTAACGCAACAGATACAGTAACAATGGAAGCGACACCACCGTCTGGTTATAGTGTGAGTATTGATCAGAGCGAAATTAACAATGACAACAAAATAGGCTTATCCTTTACCTTTGCAAATGCAGAAGAGGATGCAAGCTATAACTACAGCATAGACGACACAAATGGCGGAACGGATGTCGTGACAGGTTCTGGTACCATATCGACAGCAACAGATCAGATAACAGGTATAGATGTGAGTAGTCTTGATGATGACACATTGACTTTGACAGTGTATTTGACAGATAACTATGATAACCAGGGAGTCAATGCGACAGATAATGTGAATAAGGACACCTCGGTGTTTATTCCAGAATCGCTAACGGTTACAACGATAGGGCCATGGACTCCATATACTGAAAATGGAACTTACGATAAAGAAGCGGCCCTTCTTAATGGCAAGCCGCAATATCATTATAATGATGGTAGTTGGGACTACGATATATATTGGAATGGCAGTCGATGGGAGTTAGATTCAGGATATGTATTACATTACCACGAGTCTGACACTGATCTTCCTCCTACAGAGGGTTGGATTCCTACGGATGAACCTGAAGAGGGCGTTATATCGCAAATGAGCATAAGTTATTAATCGCTTAATAAGAAGCAGTGGATTAATCCCATTCTCACAGATAATAAAGGTTCATTGTCAAATGTTGGGGTGACGATTCTTTAAATCGTTGCCCCAATATTTTATTGTAGAGACTCCATTTTTTATGTGATAGAAAGATAAACTCCCTCAATTGTGGTCACAAATCATTAATGATACTATGAATGTAGAATACATTTATTACAAAGGACAAAATATGGACGTATTATATAAAAAGCCAAGTGAACTAACAAATAAAATAAGACACGCTATGTTTGAGTTGATGAGTACCTACTATGACAATCTAACGATTGACCAGTTCGAATTAGACTTAGAAAACAAAGAAGATGTCATCATAATGGTAGAGAACTCCTTGATTAGAGGCTTTACAACCATTGAGCATATCCGGTTGGATATAGAGGGGGAGAGTATACTCGGTATCTTTTCGGGCAATACGATTATGGACTTATCTATACCGCCGAGTCTACGTTTGCAGCAGGGATTTATTCGCTATATAGAGAAGTTAAAGAAGAGCATAAAGATACCTGTTTATTGGTTCTTGATATGTAAAGGGTATAAGACGTATCGCTACCTAAACGTTTACTGCAAGTCTTATTATCCAAGTTATAAGGAAGAGACGCCGGTTTTTGAAAAGAGGATTATGGATGCTTATGCCATTAAAAAATATCCGAATCACTATAATCCATTGACGGGTATTATTAAGCATGATGATGGCATGGATTATTTGAAAGAGGATGTTGCACCCGTTACCGATAGAATTCTCAGGAAACCGGAGGTGGCCTTCTTTGTAGAGAAAAATCCGCAGCATGTACAAGGAGATGAACTGGTTTGTTTGGCAAGTTTTTCTGATGAAAATTTGAAGTCCGGCTATTTTAGGGCATTGAGGTAAAAAATGAGACTGATTAATGCACTGATAAAAACATCTAATTTAATAAGTTATCGGTCCTTTCTAAAAGGTAGCGATGACGTGCTGAAGATTCAGGAATTCTATCTACTGGATATCATAAAGGATAACTGTGATACGGTTTATGGAAGACGGTTTAAGTTTTCTGAAATAAACGGCATTAGTGAGTATCAAAAGCAGGTTCCGATTTCTGATTATGATGATCATGAATCTTATATAAAAATGCACATGGAGGGCACTGAAAAAGGCCTTGTTGAAGAGCCGATTGAGTTATTCGAGTTATCCAGCGGCTCTACAGCGGCATCTAAATACATTCCTTACACTAAAGGACTACAATCAGATTATATGGCTGGCGTTAAACCTTGGCTTTATAATCTCTATCACCACTATCCAGAGTTGATGCAAGGAAAAGCATATTGGTCTGTATCACCTATAGCTTCTGAAAGGACTTATACGACAAGCGGTATTCCTATTGGTTTTCAAGATGATACGGGCTATTTTGATTTTATACAGAAACATCTCTTTAACAAGTTGTTTGTCATCCCCAGTGAAATTAAGCTGATTAGCGACATGGAGGATTTCAGGTACGTGACCCTCTTATTTCTGTTAAAGGAAAAGAAACTGTCCCTGATCTCTGTTTGGAATCCTACTTTTCTTATAAATTTACTAGAGGTTTTCTTTACATATCAGGCTCAATTGATTGAAGATATAGAACGTGGTCAAATCACTCTGCCCAACCATTCTGATCTACCACTTTCCTTACGCAAAAGGGTAAAACCGTCTAAAAAAAGGGCTTCTGAGCTTAGACAACTCAGCACAAAAACTGGTCGGTGCATCTTTCATGAGGTGTGGCTTAATTTAAGGCTAATTAGCTGCTGGGATCAAGGGAATTCTAAGCCTTATAAAAAGCGATTAGAGGGATATTTTAGTGATGTTGCCATACAGGGCAAAGGTCTTCTTGCCACAGAGGGGATTGTATCTATTCCTTTAGAAGGCATAGGCTGTCCTGTTAGTTATAGATCACATTTTTTTGAATTTCAAGATAGAGACAATAACGAGATAAAGCTTCTACATGAGTTAGAAAAAGGTAAGTTGTATGACGTCATTATGACGACTCGTGGTGGACTGTATCGTTATAGATTAAATGACATTGTAAAAGTAACAAGACACTATCATCAAGTCCCGTGTATTGAGTTTATAGGGAAGGCTTCAAATGTGTCCGATTTCTTTGGTGAAAAAATCAATGAGATGCATGTAAGAGATATTTTTAGTCGCTTACAGCTTCTGGATGCTTTTATTTTTCTAGCACCTACTCAACAGGGGGACAACTTTTGTTATACCCTATTTACAGTTGTAGAGAGGGATGACTTATCTTCCATAGTCGAAGAAGAATTGAGTAAGAACTTTCACTATAAATACGCCAGAGATCTGAATCAGTTAGACCACGTAAGGGTATTTAAAATGACGGGTGATTACGAGAAAGCATATTATGACTTTCTCGCAACAAGAAAGAACATGAAACTAGGAGATATCAAGTTCCAATCGCTTATAAAGGTGACTGGAATAAACGAGGCCGTTGAAGGGGATTACATATTGGAGAGATAAATGAAAATAGCTGTTATTTCGCCTGCTGGGGCGATGCATAGATATAGTGGAAGTTTTAAGAAACCCATACATTATGCGCCACTTACGCTTACAACGATTGCGGGCATATTGTATAAGTATGAGATAGACGTTGAAATATATGATGAAACCATAGAGGCGATTCCTAAGACCATAGAAGTTGATATGGTTATTATTACTGTCATTACGGGGACGGCGCCAAGGTCCTATGCCTATGCCGATTATTACAGAAGTAAAGGGATCACAGTTGTTATGGGCGGTGTTCATCCATCCATATTGCCTGAAGAGGCCAAAGTCCATTGTGACAGTGTGTTAATTGGTCTTGGAGAAGTAGTCATCCCTAGAATGATCATAGATTATAAAAACAATGTTTTACAGCCTTACTACAAGGATGAACGTAATGAGAAGTGGTCATTCGCAGGACCTGATAGAAGCTTATTGCCCAAGAAGAAATACATTACAAACAGCTCCCTTGAAGCCAGTCGAGGCTGCACCAATGATTGTTCCTTTTGTGCTGTGAATGCAATGCATGACAAGCACTATTACACCAAAGATATAAAAGTCTTAATAGATGAAATAGAAAGCCTGAATACAAAAAACATCCTGTTTGTAGATGTTAATCTAGTTGCTGATAGGGCCTTTGCAATGAAGCTGTTTAAGGCCTTGATCCCGTTAAAAAAATGGTGGTTTGGTCTTGTTACCGCAGATGTAGCAAGTGATGAAGAACTGTTTAAGATGATGGTTAAAAGTGGCTGTAAAGGGGTGTTAATTGGTTTTGAGTCGGTTTCTGAAAAAGGACTTGCCACCATTAACAAATATAAGAACCATGTAACGGATTATACTGAGTTGATGAAAAAGATGCATGGTCATGGTATATCGGTTAATGGGACTTTTGTCTTTGGTACGGATGAGGATAGGGTGGACGTTTTTGATCGGACAATAGAGATGGTTCAACAACTTAAAATAGACCTACCTAGATATTCCATATTAACACCTTTTCCAGGCACCCAGTTATATGATCAACTGGCCAAGGAGAAGCGTATAACTGATGATAACTGGGCAATGTTTGATGTTCAGCATGTTGTGCATCAGCCAAAACATATGACCCAAGACGAGCTCACCAAAGGATTCATAAGAGCGTGGCGTGAGACCTATTCTACTGGCGGCATAATAAAACGTATTGTCAGACCCAGTATTCTGTTTCCCCTAGCGGTACTTACAAATCAAGCCTATCGACATTACGCTGATCGCTTAGAAACATTCGATAGGGAGCGAATGATTGATAATGATGATATTTTGAGGTGGTACGAATGAAAATAGCATTTGTAGAAGTCGCAATGGGTGGAAGCAAATCGTTGGATGCTATGGAACCACTAGCTTTTGCCGTATTAAAAGGCTTAACCCCTGATGAAATCACATTAAAGCTATACGATGAACGGATCGAGGCCTTGCCTGATGCGTTAGAGGTGGATTGGATGGTGTTTTCCGCTAATTCCTTTACTGTCAAACGTGCCTATAAGCTGATGGATACCTACAAATCACAAGGTGTAAGGACTGCTATAGGCGGTGTACATGCGACCCTTATACCAGAAGAAGCAAAAGACTATGCGGATACACTATTTGTCGGTGATGCGGAATTAACCTGGCCTCAGTTTTTAGAAGATCTAAGAAATGATGCAGTAAAAGAAATCTATGAAACGGCTGGTTATCCTGACATTTCAAGAACATATTTTGATGAAAGCATATTTGGAAATAAAAAATACACAGCAATCACACCTGTTCAGTTCAGTAGAGGATGTAAGTTCAAGTGTGATTTTTGTTCGATTCATGCCCTTTATAAAGAGAGTAGACGCTATAGAGATGTAGACTGTTTAGTCGATGAACTCAAGAGAAGAAAGCTTTCCAAGGTTTTCTTTGTTGATGACAACTTGTTTATGGATAGAGAGATGACCAAGAAGCTGCTTAAGGCAATCACCCCTTTAAAAATTAAATGGGTTTGTCAGATTTCAATCGATGTGGGCAGGGATGATGAACTGTTAAAACTCATGTCCGATAGTGGCTGTGTGGCTGTTCTGATTGGATTTGAAACGACAAATATCATCAGTCTTAAACAGATGAATAAAGAGGTCAATATCAAACATTCTGATTATGGCATGATCATCAAAAATCTTAAACGCCATCAGTTGATGATCTACGGCACTTTTGTGATAGGCTACGATGGTGACACGTTAGAAACTTTTGATACATTACTTGAGTTTGCTATTGATCATAAGCTACTACTAGCAAATTTTAATCCGCTGATTCCTACGGTGGGAACCCCTCTTTATAATCGTCTAAAAGCTGAAGGACGCCTGCTATATGATAAATGGTGGCTAGAAGAGGATTATAAGTACGGAGATACTGTTTATAAGCCTAAAAACATGTCGGCTGACGAATTGAGAGATGGGTGTTTTAGGATTAGACAAGCCTTTAACACCTATCAGAGCATCAAGAGTAGATTGATTAAAGAACCGGTCAATCTAAAGAACCTTTCAATATACTTGGCGGCTAATCTGATTTCCAGACGTGAAATCAAGAAGAAACAAGGACGGGTGTTATAAATGAAATTAACATTGATAAAACCTAATATGGGTAGAATGATGACAGGCTCTTACGTGGATGAAGGGCGCATGGAACCACTTCAAATAGGCATACTGGCTGCGCTGACACCAAGTGATGTAGAGGTTGCATTTTATGATGACCGTATGGAAGCTATTCCTTATGAGGAATTTACCGATCTTGTGGCGATCACCGTGGAAACATTTACTGCCAAGAGAGCTTATGAGATTGCTGATGTCTATAGAAAAAAGGGTATCCCAGTCGTGTTAGGAGGCATGCATCCAACATTGATTCCAGAGGAAGCCATAAAGTATGCAGACGCCATCATGACAGGGGATGCAGAAAATGTCTGGGAAGAAATGATTGCAGATGTAAGAAAAGGGTGTTTAAAAAGTATCTACGAAGGTGACTTCCGTGGTAAACCACAAAAAAATGTCTATCCGAGAAGAGACCTCTTTAAGAGGAAAGGCTATTTACCAATATCTTTGATGCAGTTTTCGAGAGGGTGTACCAATGGCTGTCACTTCTGTGCGACCAGTGTATATTTTAAGAAGACACACCATTGTAGGGAGATACAAGCGGTCATCAATGAGATTAAAGATCAAAAATTGAAGTTGATATTTTTCGTAGATGATAATATCGTTGCAGATCATGACAAAGCAAAGGCTTTGTTTAAAGCACTTATTCCCCTTAAAATTAAATGGGTCAGTCAGGGAAGTATAGATATGGCTGATGATGAGGACTTAATGGCATTGATGATGCAATCAGGTTGCTTAGGCAATGTTATTGGATTTGAATCAATTCGTGCCGAAACGCTTACCGGTATGAATAAAGGTCATAACATCGGTGATGCATTTGATGGTTATAAAAGACAACTAGCAGTTCTTAGAAAGTACGGTCATCAAACGTGGGCGGCTTTTACCATAGGCCATGATGAGGATACATTGGCAAGCATTAGAGACACACTTGAGTTTGCTCAAAAGAATAAGTTTGCCTTTGCTGCATTCAACGTGCTGATGCCTTATCCAGGCACTGCCCTGTATGATGACCTTCTAGAAAAAGGGCGACTCCTATTTGATGGCTACTGGTGGCTACATGATGACTTCAGGTTTAATCATGCGCCCTATAAGCCTATGAAAATGACACCAGAAGAATTATCCACTATAGGCTTTGAGTGTAGAAAATCATTTAATACACTGAAGTCGATTATTTATAGAGCGACGGACTTGAAGACCAATATGAGAACGCCTTATAAGTTCATTACTTACTTGATATACAATCCATTGTTTAGAAAAGAAGTGTATAAGAAGCAAAATATGATTTTAGGAAATGGGGATGAAGAGTGAAAATAACATATATATTACCTGCTATAGGAAAGAAATCCGGCGAGAAGTATATTAAAACATGGCGACTGATGGAACCTCTTGTTATCAGCACCTTAAAAGCGCTGACACCTAATCATATAGAAACGGAGTTTTTTGACGATCGAATGGAACTCATTGATTATAATACAAAGACAGACCTTGTGATCATCAGTGTTGAGATGTATACCTCAAATAGAGCTTATAAGATTGCCGCTGAGTTTAGACAGCGTGGTGTCAAAGTCGTTGGTGGTGGGTATCATCCTACCTTGATGCCGGAAGAATCACTAAGATACTTTGATTGTGTGGTTCTTGGCAATGCAGAATCCTTTTGGCGTGAACTGCTGGAAGATGCTGAAAAAGGGGAATTGAAAACAAGGTACGAGGGCTGTAATGGCTTTAAGCCAGGCCTCTATCCAGATCGGTCGATTTATGGCAACAAGAAGTATTCAATCCTGGGGCTGGTAGAAACAGGTAGAGGCTGTGTGTTCAACTGTGAGTTTTGCACAATTACATCCACCTATAAACAGAAGTATTACCGTCGTCCAATAGAAGATGTGGTAGAAGATATAAAACAGTCAGGAAAGAAGTATTTCTTCTTTGTAGATGATAATATTGTCGCGGATGAGGCGTATGCCATAGCCCTATTTAAAGCACTTATACCGCTGAAAATAAAGTGGTCTGGCCAAGGGTCTCTGACCATGGCGAGGAACGAAGAATTGCTACAAGTCATGAAAGATAGTGGCTGTATGGTGATCTTAATCGGCTATGAATCTATGAATATCGACAACCTCATACAGATGGGCAAACAGTGGACTGTTAACATGGGTGAAAGAGATGCCTTGACTGAAAAGATCCATAGTTACGGTATCGGTATCTATGCGACTTTTGTGTTTGGGAATGAAGGGGATAAGGAGGAAGTGTTTGAGGAGAGTCTGGCTTTTTCGATGAAGCATAAATTCTTCTTTGTTGCATTTAATCATTTGTTGCCTTTTCCAGGAACGAGACTCCATGATCGATTGCTTGATGAAGATAGGTTACATGAGGATGAGTGGTGGTTGAAGGATGGCTACAAGTATGGTGATATTCCCTATGATCCTATTGGATGGACACCTGATGGCTTATCGGACAAATGTGCTGATTTAAGAAGATGTTTTTTTAATGTTAAGTCAATTATAAAAAGAAGTACTGCTGCTGTTAAAAGACAACCGTCGCTATTTATTCTATTTGTATTTTTATCGCAAAATATGAATCTTAGACGAGAGGTTGATGAGAAGTTAAGATTGCCTGTAGGATGTGGTTTAGATGAGCTCCCGAAATGAGTTGTACTACTTTATAGATGCAAGACAATCTGATGAAAAAGATATGCTGGAGATTTTAGAGGAACCGGATTTTTCTGGAGATATAAGCATCATTTATACCAGACGGCCCAGTCCTTTGGCTTCCCTAATGAAAGAAGGCAAACAAGTAAAGGTTCTTTTGTGTAAGAGAAAAGACACGGAGGAACTGGTTGGTTTTGGAGTAGGCGCCATTAGAGACTTTTATGTATCGGGGAAAAAAGAAACTGTAGGGTATTTGTCGGGTCTTAGGGTAAAAAAATCCTACAGGAAGAAGTTTGTACCTATAACAAAAGCCTATAAATTATTGGGTGAATGGTTAAGAGAAGAATCGGTAGCCCTGGTGTATACGACGGTGTTAGAAGAGAACACAGATGTGATTAAAATGTTTTCAAAGAGACGAAAGCATATGCCGGATTATAATCCTTTGGATAGGTATATTGTGTATAGCCCTTCGACGAGGCTAAAAAGGGTACAACATGAGTTAAGCGTGCGTCCAGTAAAGTTTCAGGAACTCAGTAAACTGGAAGCATTCTTAAGAGGGGAAGGCCTAAAGAGTGATTTCTATCCTATGCTTACGGAGGCTGACCTTAAAGGCAAGACTTATTTAGCCTTGGATTACGAGAAGTTCTATGTAGCCCTTGAGGGTGATGAGATAGTAGCATGTGCTTATGTGCAGGATCGACATGATGATAAACAGCACATTCTTCATGCGTATTCAGGTAAGTATAAGGCGCTTCAATATTTGTCGCCGGTCCTGCCCCTAGTTGGATATCCTAAACTCCCAAGGGAAGGAAGTCTTTTAAAATATTACAACGTTGCATTTTTAAGCGTCAAAGACAAGAACCCTAAGTTGATGGACCTCTTGATCAGAGAGATTGCCTATATGAACAGACACTACGATTATTTTTTAGTGGGTCTTGTAGAAAAAGATCCATTCAATGCAGTGATGAGCAAGATGTCTAAAGTGACTTATAGAAGTCAGCTTTATAACGTTGACTATGCAAAGACTGAAGACAGTAAAGGTCTGGAGGAAAAACTGAAGAACATATACATAGAATGTGGCTTGCTATAGAGTGAAAAAAAATTTCACTTTCTTCCTTGACTCTGTGGCGACCCCACACCTTATTCTTAAGTTGAGGTGATGATATGGATACTATTTTAAGCAATTCTAATCTATTTAAAAAATATGCAAGACCGATGATGTTGCGGTCTGTTCTAAATAGTCTAATGTACACGGCTGACCGTCTGATTGCAGCTCTTTTTATCGGTGCACAGGCCCTTGTGGCGACGACCATTACAAGTCCGCTCATGTATTTGAGTTATGCAGTAGCAGCTCTTTTCATCGGTGGTTTAGGCGCCTATGTTGGACTACTTATTGGACGCAACAATATAGAAAAGGCTAGCCATGTGTCCAGTGGCATACTGGTACTTTTAGGCGGCGTTGGACTTATTTTGATGATTCCTACCTTCTTGTTTCACAAGGAATTTGTGTATCTACTTGGCGCCAGAGGAGACATCGTTGAGATGGCCAACACTTATCTTAAGATATTTTCTTTGTCCTTTCCTTTTATGCTGGTTGGTAGAGGGCTAGATGTGCTTATTTACAACGATGGGAGCCCGAGATACAGTTTTATTTTGAATATGATTGTGACCGTGCTTAATCTAGTTCTTAATGTCATTGCAGTTGCTGTCCTAGATTTGGGTATTGTTGGTTTAGCAGGTGCCACAGTTATAAGTAATATTGTTCAGTTCGCTGGAGGGCTCTTTTACTTTATCAATAAATCCAAATTGATTAAATTCTCAAGGCCAAGTCTTCGCATGACTGTACTTTCGAGAATCGCTTACAACGGTCTCAGTGATTTTGCTATGTTGTTGGTGGATGCGGTCATGATATTTGTCATCAATCAAGCATTTATACGGTATTTAACACCAGCACATTTTGAAGCCTATGCAGTGGCTAACATATTGATTTTCTTGTTTTATGGCATTTTTATGGGAGCGACCGGTGGACTGCAGCCGATATTGTCCCAACTTATGGGCCAGGGTAATTTCACCAAATTGAGAAGTCTTTTAAAACATTCCGTTAGGGAAGCTATGCTGATCGGTATTGCCGCTTATATCCTTACGCTTCCAGTCGTAAAGTACGTTTTAAAGTTGTTTGTGGATACACCTGAAACCCTTGAATTGGCACTGTTTTTCTATATGACCATGGGATTTGCAGTCTTGTTTTCCAATTACCCCCTTCAGCTGAGCATTTTTTTCACAGCTATTAACCGTCCCCTAGAGTCAGCGGCTATTTCCGTTGCCAGAACTCTTGTATTGATTCCGGCGATTGCCTATGTTGCGATTATGGTCTTTGGTGCCATTGGCGTGGCCATAGGGTTCTTGTTGGCGGATTTGATTCTTATAGGTTTATTGGTGGTATATATGAAAAGAGTAGAGTTGTCTAAACTAGTGGTTTATGAATAGAGGGCATATGGAATCTATAACAAGAAAAAAACTGATTAAAAGCGAAGTCATCCACTTATTTAAAACAACAAAAGAAACCTTGCGTCATTATGAGGAAAAGGGCTTGTTGACCCCTGAAATTGATGACAAGAAGTATCGGTATTATGATGTGGAGGATATGAAGCGCTTGCGTCAGATTTTTATGTTTCGTGACTTGGGCTTCAGCATTGATCAAATTAAGGTGTTTATTGACGGAGCGATAGAGAAAGAAACTTACGCTGACTTATTGCAGCTCCAGAATAATGCCTTGATACAGAAGATTGAATACCTTCAGTCATTGCAACAACAGACAGAGCAACTGCTTGAACTGCTTAACGAAGAGTCCTTTGAATTATCCTTTAGGATCAGGAAGATGAAGGCCCGGAGGCTGTCTTTGTTTGATCCTTTTAGTAGTCCTTTTATAGAAAGCATGAAAGCTTATTACGATATGTTTAAAGAATTGATTGTAACGGATTTTTATACAGAACGGTCCCAAATGTCTCTGTTTAATTATGAATCCTTAAGATCCTTTGAAAAAGAAGCATCAACAATGTGTATTGAAATTAGTGAGGATTTTTTACAGCATAAGAATCAAGAGAATCCATTCAAAACAAGAGTCTTGGAAGAAGGTCTTTACTTATCGGTGTTTTATATTTTTAAAGAAGATGACTTCTCTGCACTAAGTGAACTGAAACGTAAAATTGATCTGTATTTAGTGACCCATGAGTTACGGTTGAAACATCAAGAGGTCCTGGAAATCGAACATCCTGAACTAAGTGTGACGTTGGCAGATAATCAAGTGGTGTATGAGATGCAATTATGTGTTGAAAATCATTCATGTCAAGAATAACACAGAACCATTCTCTCTATAGGATGTCCTATTTTACTTATGTATACTGTTGATAGAAACATAATACATACGTACGGGAGGGGACTATGAAGACGATTAATTATGACAACTATTATTGGCAAAATGATAAAGTGCGCTTAAGAGGAATGTTGCCCGAAGATTGGGAAGAACATTATTACAACTGTTTTGACAGTGCGGCAAGAAGGATGCTTCAATATGAGCTGGAACTGCCCCCGACTATTGAAAAGAACCAATCCGATATAGAGATGTTTTCCAACTTTAAGCCTGAGACCAAGCGTCTGATGTTTACCATAGAAAGCTTGGATGGGGAGAACGTTGGTGCTTTTAACCTAAATAGTATTGATGAGAAAAACGGCACCTTTAGTATCGGCATTCAGGTCGGGATTGACCATCGAGGGAAAGGCTACGGTACCGCGGCGATGAAGTTGCTGTTGAACTATGCATTTAATGAAAGACGCTTAAACAAATTCAATGTATCGGTTATTGATGGCAATGTCGGTTCTGCAACGATGATGGAAAAGTTAGGCTGTCTTAATGAAGGCGTTGTTCGTCAAGCTATCTATACAGACGGCAAATATATGGATGAGATACTGTATGGTCTTACGAAAGACGAGTTTAACGAAAAAAATCTATAATACCGAATCATTGGATGAGAGCGATTGCTCTCATTTTTTTTCGGACAAGGACAAAAGTGATATTATCCCTCCTTATATATCATATAAGTATTATTAATTACAATTATAATTAAAGCCATGATATACTAACTGTGTAAAGTTGTCATTTATCGGTTTTAAGTGTGAGTGATCACAGATTATACTTTAGATATAGGAAGGTGTAAGCATGAATCCTTTAACGAAGAAAATAGGTATTATAGGCGGTGGACAATTAGGTAAGATGATGATCCTCGATGCCAAGCGCTTGGGGTTTGAAATTGTAACCCTTGATCCAGCTGAAAAATGTCCGTCCCATAGTATTAGCGACAAACATATACAGGCATCTTTTCATGATGAAGAGGCCTTTAAGGCCCTTGCTGCAGAAGTAGATGTCATCACCTATGAGTTTGAACATATTCATGCTGATTTTCTGGAGGCGCTGGAGGATGATGGACATAGCATTTATCCCACGGCTCGTAGTTTAAAAATCATACAAGATAAATTTACTCAAAAGACCTTGTTGAAAGAAAATGGCATACCAATGCCTGAATTTATAAAAGTTGAAACAATAGAAGCGATGAAGATTGCCGGTCAGACTTTTGGTTATCCATTTATGTTAAAGGCGACGACTGGTGGGTATGATGGTAAAGGGAACGCGGTTATAAAGTCGGAAGCCGAAATCGAAGCAGGTTATAAGACCTTAGGCGCAGGACAAGTTCCTTTGATGGCTGAAAAATTCTTGAATTTTACTAAGGAAATTTCTGTGCTAGCTTGTAGAGGCATTAGCGGTGAAATCGTCGTATATCCAGTTGCAGAAAATATCCATAAGGACAGCATTCTTGACGAGACGATTGTACCAGCTGCTTTAGAAGAAAAAAGTGAACAGAGGGCAATGGAGATGGCTCATGATGTCATGGAAATCTTCGAAGGTGTTGGTATGTTCTGCACAGAGATGTTTGTAGATGAATCAGGGGAGATCTACCTTAATGAAGTCGCGCCAAGACCTCATAATTCTGGACACTACACAATCGAAGGGACTTTCACGTCCCAGTACGAACAGCATATTCGGGCAATTACCGGCTTACCTCTTGGAGATGTATCCTTAAGGTGTCCGATTGTCATGCGTAATATACTTGGGTCGGAGGGTGAAGGGCCCACAGTTATAGAAGGCATCGAAAAAACATATGAGAATCCAAAGGTGAAAGTACACCTATATGGAAAAACTGTTTCTAAGCCAAGTCGTAAGATGGGCCATTTGACAGTGATCGGATCAGATATTGATACAATACGAGCAGAAGCGGAAATTGCGTTTAATCATATAAAGATAACAGGAGGCGACAGATGATAGGTATTATTATGGGAAGTGATTCAGATTTGCCGGTAATGAAAGATGCGGCGGTATTTTTAGATGAAATTGGTGTGCCTTATGAGTTAACAGTTGTATCAGCACATCGTACACCAGATAGACTTGTTTCTTATGCGAAAAGCGCTCGAGAAAGAGGAATAAAAGTTATTATTGCTGGTGCAGGAGGCGCAGCTCATTTGCCGGGGATGGTTGCTGCAATGACATCTGTACCTGTTGTTGGTGTTCCTGTTAAAACCAGTACGCTCAGTGGTGTAGACTCACTCTATTCAATTGTTCAAATGCCTCCAGGTATTCCAGTAGCAACGGTGGCCATTAATGGTGCCAAGAATGCCGGCATATTAGCGGCTGAGGTTATTGGGTCATTTGATGATGTGGTTTATGATAAGGTAGAAGCTTATAAGAAAAGCCTTGAGTCAATGGTACTTGATAAAGCGGAGACGCTTGAGGAAATGAAATATCAAGCTTATTTAGAAAAGATGGGCAAATAGAAAAATATTATTAATTAATACAGCTTGTGCGAACCATATGCACAAGCTTTTTTAGTGGGAATGAAAGTGAGTTGCTTGGAATTGTACATCGATGTGATAAAATGATTTGTAAACATAACTACTATCGAGATTTATTGAGGTTAATGATGAAAAAATTTAAAAGAATATTTATAGAGATATCTAACGTATGCAACTTATCGTGCTCCTTTTGTCCGCCTTCAAAGAGAAGAAAGCATGTGATGTCTGTAGAAGATTTTGAAACAGTGTTGAAGAAGATAGATGGACATGGGGATCACGTTTATTTACACGTGAAAGGAGAACCGCTATTTCACCCAAATTTCGAAGAGATTCTAAATCTTTGTCATCAGTATAAAAAAATAATCAATATAACGACAAATGGCACATTGCTTGAAGAGTATGGTCAGATTATTCTTCAAAATCCAAGTGTGCGTCTTGTGAATATTTCACTTCAGAGTTTTGAAGAAGGTACAAATTTACCTGCTTACGAAGCGTATTTAACAAAAGTGCTAACCTTTGTCAAACAAGGTTTAGAAGGAACTTCAAAGCTTTTTGATTTACGATTATGGAACTTTGATGACCACCTTTTAATGGCGAACGCTAAGAATCAGCAAACATTAGATACAATTGAATCATTTTTGGAACTACCAAAACCAATTACAATCACAGATCCTAAAACAAAAGGGATCAAGTTAAATAGTAATGTCTATATTAGTAAAGGGTATGAATTTGATTGGCCAAGCCTTGACCATGAAATAGTCGGCGCAAAGGGTAATTGTTTTGGGCTGAGACACCAACTTGCGATTTTATCTGATGGCTCAATCGTACCATGTTGTTTAGACGCTGAAGGGGTCATTACTCTTGGAAATATCTTAGAGGATACCCTTAAAGATGTTATTACATCATCACGCGCATCAAAAATTGCATCGGGATTTGAAAACAGAAAAATAGTTGAACCTCTCTGTATGAAATGTAGCTATAGAGAAAGATTTATTTAATTGATATAATAGGATGATTGGAGATCTATTAATGATGAAAATAGATCATAGTTTATAAAGTAAGGTGAGCGTATGGATGATTTAATAAGATTGAATAAGGCGATTTCACAAACAGGATTCTGTTCACGACGTGAAGCGGATAAACTGATTGAAAGCGGAAAAGTAACAGTTAATGGTAAACCGGTGGAACAAGGGCAAAAAGTAAGGTTAAGCGACACAATAAAAGTTGGAAAGAAACAGCTGACAATGAAAAAAGAACGTGTCTATCTAGCCTTTCATAAACCAGTTGGTGTAACGAGTACAACTGATTCAAAAGACAAACACAACATGATTGATTATATAAATTATGGCGAACGTATTTTTCATATCGGACGTCTTGATAAAGATTCAGAAGGCTTGATTTTCTTGACCAATGATGGCGATATCGTCAATAAAATATTACGTGCTGAGAACGGTCACGAAAAAGAATATATCGTTACGGTGGACAAGAATATCACAAAGGACTTTATGGCTGGTATGAGAAAAGGTGTTCCGATTTTAGGGGTTGTTACAAATCCTTGTTATGTGGAACAACTGAACAAACGGATGTTTAAGATCATATTAACCCAAGGGCTGAATCGACAGATTAGAAGAATGTGTGAGCATTTTGGTTATGAAGTAAAGACATTAAAACGGATACGTATAATGAATATAAAACTGGGTGATTTACCATATGGCAGTTGGCGCTATTTCACTAAAAAAGAACTCGCTGAAATCAATCGCCTTGTTGACGGATCGGAAAAGTAATGGATATATAAAGATAATGAAAAAGGTACAGTTCCATGAGGTGTGAGGAGACATACAGAAGTTAGACTTTAGAGCGTAACAGTATAAAACTGTTACGCTTTTTTTTGTAATGTTATGTATTATTTTATTGTGTCAATCCTAGCAGTTCCTGTAGTTGTTCCAAAGAGTACTGACAGACGATGGCGTCGTTTGTCAGTTCGATTTTTTCGATTGCTGGATCATCGGCAATGGTTTGCTGAATCCGTTTCCCGTATTTAATGTAGTAAACAGATAAGTATTGTACATCAATCAGTCTTTGACCAACAGGTGTCTAATGTTACTCTACACTTTTTCCAATAAATTGTAAAATTCACATCAAACTAACCGTTGATGTGGCGCAGTTGATATTGTTTTGGGGTGATGCTATAGTATTCTTTAAACAGTCTGATGAAATAAGAGGGATTCTCGTACCCTAGCTCGAAGGCGACTTCTGTTACACAAGCATTGGTTAACAATAGCTTGGCGCGTTCCATCTTTAGTTGATGCATGTATTTGTTAGGGGCTACACCCATGTATTTCTTGAATGTATGGCTAAAATTAGACAGACTCATATTGAAATTCTCTGCCAAGGCCTTAGAAGAAAAAGGGGCCTCGATATTGCTTTTCATTATTTGAATCGCTTTATCCATCGGATTCATGTTTTGACTCATAACGATATCGCTAGTGGTCTCAATGTGTAGAAGGTCATAAATCAACTTTTGCATATATAAATCGATAAGAAAGGGTTCCTTGTGTGCCGAATTGCTATTGAGTAACAACTCTTGCAATGTCGATTGCAGGTTCTCTTCAAAATTATTGACCAGTACCTCTTTATGGGGATTGAAGTCTATTTCTTGTTTAGTTTGAATGTGCGCTTTTTCTATGACAGACTCGATAAGGCGGTCGTTCAGCTCAAATACCAATGCCTTGGTCGGTTGCTCTATTTCCATAAAAACTTTGGAGTAGGATGGCAGTAGTAGCGATTGGGTCTTGTTATAATTGAAGGATCTGTTTTTCAGGGTAATTTGCTTTTCGCCTTCAAGAATCGTGCAAAATCTCGTATAGCCAAAGGTTTGGTAAGTACCGGTGTAATGAGCGGGTAAATCATAATATAATAATTTTACATAGTCGGTTTCGAAACCGTGGTATTTTTCTAATGTGTGATCAAATGAATGTAACATAAGGGTCCTTTCATATTTATATAAGTCGAATTGTTAAATAATAAACAAAATAATTCAAATTTATATGATTTCTTCAAAAAAATGTGAGTTTTTAAAAGTGAATATCTCTATAATAAATCTTGTAGTCATTATAAATAAAAGCACTATTAGATAGTTTCATTATTAGTCACTTCAAAAAGACTGATATTATTTTAACATATTTATGAATGATATGCATCGTTAATAAATTACAAAGGAGATTACTTATGGGATTACAAGGATTTAGAGTGCCAAAGGACATTATTTTTGGAGAAAATGCATTAACACATTTATCAACGCTAGAGGGAAAGAGAGCGACACTTGTAACGGGTGGTAGTTCAATGAAGCGTTTCGGCTATATAGATAAGGCCAAGGCTGAACTTGAAAAAGCGGGTATGGAAGTTAGTGTTGTAGACGGCGTAGAACCAAATCCATCAATCGAGACGGTTATTCGTGGCGGTAAAGAGATGGCTGAGTTCAATCCAGATTGGATCATTGCTATTGGTGGTGGATCAGCTCTTGATGCAGCGAAAGTTATGTGGGTTTATTATGAATATCCAGAAACAAAGTTTGAAGATCTAGTGAATTTTAAATTTCCAAAGTTAAGAACGAAAGCTAAATTTATTGCAGTGCCTTCAACAAGTGGTACAGCATCTGAAATCACAGCATTCTCAGTTATCACAGATACTGAAAATCACATTAAATACCCATTGGTATCGACAGAAATGACACCTGATATTGCATTGCTTGATCCTGAGATTCCTTCAAAAATGCCTGCGCATATTACGGCAAATACAGGAATGGATGTTATGGCGCATGCGGTTGAAGCATATGTATCAACTGCAGCAAGTGTTTATACAGATCCACTTGCAGTTAAGGCGATCGATCTTGTGTTTAAAAACTTACCGGTTGCATATACTCAAGCTGATGACTTGAGCGCAAGAGATGCGATGCACAACGCATCGGCACTGGCGGGTATGGCATTTACCAACGCGTCTCTAGGATTAATTCATAGTTTGGCACATAAAATTGGTGGTGAATTCGGGATTACACATGGTCTTGCCAATGCAATTCTAATGCCTTACATCGTTGAGTACAACAGAAGTGCGACGAACAAAGTCGACATGCTTGAAAAAGAATTGAAAATCGAGAATCTACCTAATGCATTACGTGCGGCGAACAACAAATTAGGCATTCCATTAACGTTACAGGACGTAACAGAAGTTAATATTACGGAAGAAAAGTTTAATGAAGTGCTCGATCGCATGAGTAAAAATGCCTTTGAGGATCCATGTACATTAACAAATCCAAGACAATCTTCACCTGAAGATGTTAAAGCAATTTTCAAATGTGCTTTCTACGGTACTTCAGGATTAACGATATAATCAATAATACAAAGCCCGAAATACAAAGCCCGAACTTCTACAGAGAAGTTCGGGCTTTTATTGTTGTGATTTCATGTGGCTGATGATTTACAAGTATGGCAGTTTAATGATATATCGCACGCCACCTTCATAGCTTTTATCAAGATGTATCGATCCTTTTAAGGTATGACTGATTAAGTTATGAACAATGTGTAATCCAAGTCCAACAGATCCTGTAATATGAGTCGTGGAATAGAAGGGATCAAAAATTTTATCTTGGCGATCTGCGGATATACCTGTGCCATTGTCAGTGAAATGAAGTGTTATGCCAGTGTCATTTCGTAGGAGTTCGATTGATATCAATCCTTCTTCTATACCAGCAAAACCGTGCTCCAGACTGTTGAGAATTAAGATTTCTAGTACTTGCGTTAATATTATAGGGTACGTTCTAATATGAATAGAACTGTCTGCAATTACTCTTATTTCATGGCTTTTTATTTTGAAGATGTATTTTTTTGTAATAGATTCAACGTGCACTTTGAGGTCAACGTCATTTAAGCTAAGAGTGCTTTCGTCGATGGAAACCAGTTTAAAGGTTTCAATGATTGTGGCAGTTCTTTGAAGGTTTACCATGCTGGAATGAGTTGTTTCCAACAGAGTTTTAATGTAATCGTTAAGTTGTTGCTCTGTTAGAGTGTCATTTTCAATAGCGCTTTTCAACTCTTTAATTTTCAGCTCGATATATGAGACGAGGGTGATGCTTGTGCCGAGTGGTGTATTTAATTCATGTGCAACGCCAGCGACCAATTCTCCTAGGAATGCCAGTTTTTCCGATACAATCAGTTGGCTTTGGGTGTCTTTCAGCTCCTTCAATGAAGTTTCTAATTGGTCATTCACTTGCTCGAGCTGTGCGGTTCTACTTTTTACCATTTCCTCTAATTCCGTATTTCGAAGAACCATTTTATTTAGTCGTTTACCGATGACGACGGCGACCAGTGCCATGACGATAACAATCACTATAATCAACAGCAATAGAAAGTTAATCGTATTGTTCAGATTCGCAAAAGCATCCTTCTTAGGGACTGTCACCAAAAAAATCCATTGATTGTCTAAAGTTGTATAGCCAGCGATTTGTTCTCCTAAGTCAGTCGTGTAGGAAAATGTTCCATTGGGGTCCTTATATTGCAGTGATTTCAGAATTTCCAAATCACTTGATGTTGTGCCATCGTCAGTCACAAGCATTTGATGTTGCTGATTCAGTAGAATGGCATGACCGATATTAGGACCTTCCTTGACGATTTTTTTAAATTGCTCAAAATTAATATCAACGCCGACAACACCAATAACGTCGCCATCAATATCAAGGGGTGCAACAAATGATAGCATATCAATGCCGATATTTGCGTTGTAGTAGGGGTCTAACCACAATGGTTGATTACTTTTTAGCGGTTTATAAAACCATCCAACATGCTCGTCATCTGAAGGATCATATATTAAAAGATTTGTAGGCTTTTGACGTTCTAACAATCCGTCGCCATCTGTATCTGCATGAAAAAATCCCGCTGTGCTGTAGGATCTAAATGGATCAAAGCGTGCATATATAGACATTATATTAAAAGAATTTTCGTTAAATGGTGCTGCAATTTTCTCCAGTGATTCCGATAACTCATGATAGTAATAGGACTCATCTAATCTTGTTTTATCAAGAGTGCCTTCAATTGCTTTGGAAAGTGTTGTTGTTACCGTCTCTATTTGAGTGATGACGGTGTTCATTTCCTCGCCATAGACCTTAACACTTTCTGAAAGGTGTTCGATGGTATTGTCTTTAATTTGTTCTTTAATATAGACAAGGGAAAAACCGCCGACTGTTAACGATGCGATTAACGTGTAAAGCACGACGGTGGTAATGATTTTATTTTTTGTATTGCGCATAGGCACACCTCCTTTCGAGGTGGGAAGTGATACATTAATAATATATAGATACCCTGAATTGAGAAAATGTATCAATAATGCATACTTCCTTGACGAATAAGGATAATAATTGAACAATAGAGGAGTAAGACAAAGGAGGCGCTACGATGAACATAGTGATATTAGATGCGGTGACAATTAGCGAAGACCAGTTAAAGCGATTAAAATCCTTGGGGATGGTAACACGGTATGCGACTGTCTCTAAGAATAATGATGAAATCATTGAGCGTGTAGGGGACGCAGAAATTATTATTACAGGTTGGACAACTTTCGATGCCCAGGTTCTTGAATCGTTACAGAATGTCAAAATAATTTCTTTGTGGTCGACGGGGTATGATCAAATAGACCTTGCATGTGCGAGAAAACAAAATATTGTCGTAACGAATGTACGCGGGTATGCGAAAAATGCCGTAGCAGAACTATCAGTAGGGTTGATGCTTGATGTGTTCAGAAAAATATCTTTGGCGGACACTGATGTCAAAGTCCATAACCGATATGGCTGGCAACCGTTTTTAGGAAGAGAATTAACCCATAAAACTATCGGAATCATTGGATTTGGTGCTATCGGGCAGAAGGTGGCAAAAATTGCAACTGGATTTGATATGAAGGTGTTGGTTCATACGACGTCTGAACGAAGTGATGATGCATCAAAAATCACATATGTATCAAAGGAAAAGTTGCTAAAAGAAAGCGATATCGTCACATTACATTTACCGCTAACTGACGAAACGAAGAACTACATCAATAACGAGGAATTCAGCCTGATGAAGAATAGTGCCATTCTTATCAACACTGCCCGTGGAGGACTTGTGGATCAACAGGCATTGGTAGAGGCGTTATCAACAGGTGGTATAGAAGGGGCTGGCCTTGACGACATTGAAGTAGACCATCCAAGTACTGAAGGATTAAAGACATTAGATAATGTGGTACTGACACCGCATATAGGATTCAATACAAGAGAAGCACTGATTATAAAGACAGATGGGTGTATTGATAATGTTGTTGCATTTATAAATGGAGAGCAGCTGAACGTGCTGACATAAATAAAAAAGGTGCAAGTCACATCCTCAGGAT
>Ga0070724_10000562_pt1 | contig 25548 bp, 9 predicted proteins | sample tdDd001_FD_67278 | JGI IMG/M metagenome (GOLD analysis project Ga0070724, IMG submission 67278) | Marine sediment microbial communities from the Atlantic coast under amendment with organic carbon and nitrate - tdDd00.1 | ecosystem: Environmental > Aquatic > Marine > Coastal > Sediment | place... | reverse complement strand
TCAAGATAATCATGGAGATCGTTCTTTTTAAGAGAACCACCATCAATCTTCTTAACAATATTCTCAGACTCTTTTTGCAGGAAAGTCACCAGTGTGACACTATTACCAACAGGTGTATTGATCTCATGAGCAATTCCCCCCACCAAATAACCAAGTGAAGCAATTTTTTCCGACTCAATTAATTGTTTTTGCGTTTTCCGAGTTGTATCTAGTGCATCTTCTAAAACTTCGTTTTGCAGTGTCATTTCAGCCTGCTGCTCTTCAAGTTGACCCAGCGAAAGCTTTAAATATTCATTTGCTCGAGTCAACTCCACTGTACGCTCTAAAACACGTTCTTCAAGCTCTATATTCTTTTCGTGTATCTCATCAAATGACTCTTTTTGTTTTTGTCGCATTCGCTCAACGGCATTAGCGAGTATCCCCAATTCATCATTTCTTAATCTGAAACGCGATTCAATGGGCGTATCATAATTTCCAAGACCAATAATATTGATATCTAGAATAATACGTTCAATTGGATTTACAAGCCAACGCCCTAAGAATAATCCTATTACTGTTGCAAGAAAACCGCCTATCCCTATAAAGAAATACATAATACGTTTCATTTCATAAACAGACTTGTAAACTTGGTCCTTGTTCGGCGCAACTGCAATAATCCAGTCATTTAGAAGTCTGGTTGAGGCCAACATTTTTTCATTTCCATCGATCCAAACATATTCGACCACCGACTCACTTTTGGCAATTTCATCGGCAAGCCAAGCATATTTCCCATTATCTATATCACGTATGGAAACCCCCGATTCAAGTGTCGGGTGAATAATTGCTTCTACATCTTGATTGAAAAGAGTGGCATATCCCGTTTCATAGATTTTAATATCACTTATTCTGTTCTTTAATTCATCAAAATAGAAATCCGCACCAGCAACGCCCACAAAGACATTGTCAATGTAAATGGGTGCAGTATGGGAAACGTAAATTTTATGATTGTCAAAGTATACATTCCCTATATAGGGATCCGTCCAATAAGGTCTTCTTAATTCCTTTGCCCTGAAATACCAATCTTTCTCCGGTGAATCGGTTTCATAAAAATCAAGCGAAAACTCTTCTTGGCGTGTCACTTCCCCTGTATTATTGGGGTCAGCATACCAGACATCATTGGGTTTCCCATCGAGTTCAGGCGAGAAAAAAACGTACACAGATCTTGAAACCACAGCATCATGAGCCATTTTTTCAATAATGGGTGCCAATTGTGATTTATATTTCTCCATATATTCTGGATCTTTTTTTAGTTCCTCAAGGTTCATGGTTGACTCAACCAAGTCATTCACTTGCTCTCTAAGCCTTTCAACCTCACGCACTTCATAGTCAAACTCAGTCCCAATGCGACTGGACATTTCAATCAATCTCTGCTTGGATTCGATTTCAACTATTTCAAAAGAACGACTGGTGATCACCAAACCGATAATTAAAGAAATACTCACAGTTAATAGTGTAATTGCCATAACTATTCGATTGCTTAACTTATTGATGTGATCACCTCCTCATATATTTTCATGTATACCCAATGGTTTACCTCAAGAAAACAGCAAACAACCTTGTGGATATAAAATACACAAGGTTGTTTGATTATATAATCTCATTATTTTCAATTTCTTTTACAACAATCCCTTGATTAAGCGCAAGTATAAACGCATCTACAAGCTCTGGATCAAATTGAGTTCCTTTATTCCTCAGGAGTTCCTGTTCTGCTATTTCATAGGACAGGGCCTTTCTATATGCACGGTCTGATGTCATAGCATCAAACGTATCTGCAATGGCTACAATTCTTGCCAGAAGATCAATTTCATCACCTTTAAGTCCTTGTGGATATCCCTTTCCATCGTAACGCTCATGATGCTGATAAACGACCGGAATAGAGTCTTCTAAAAAATGAATGTTCTCAAGGATATTCTTTCCTTTTTCAGGATGAGACTTAATCTTATCAAATTCTTCATCTGTCAGGCGATCTGTCTTGTTTAAAAGTGTGCCTGGTATACCAATTTTTCCGATATCATGCACAGTTGCCCCATAAATTAGTCTTGTTTTTTCTTTATTACCCAGTCCGATCATATCCGCAATGGCCAGTGCATATTCTGTAACACGGTCACAGTGACCAGCAGTATAATGATCTTTCGCTTCAATAGCCATATTTAGACTTTTAATTGTTTCGAAGTAGATTCTGTCATTCTCTTGCATGACCGCTTCAAGCTCCATATTCAACATTTCGTTGTCGTCAATTTCCTTAAGCAGCATACTTTGATTGTTTTCAAGTGAGCCAAGTAATTTATTTAAGCCTTCACCAATAATTTGAATTTCATCACTCGATTTAATGAGCGTTCGTTGCCCTAAGTCACCATTTTTTGCCGACTCCATTACATGCATAATATCATCGATAGGTTTTAAATTTTTGCGTACAGTCATTGATACAAATGTAGCCAATCCAATAAGCCCTAAAATAAGCGCTATAGTCATAATCACTTGCATATCGTTATTTCCGCGGTGCAACACATCGACAGGAACAGTCACAAGATACGACCACAGCTTGCCAGTTTCACTAATTTCTACTGGAATGTTCATAATATATCTATCACCAGATTCAATTAGACCTTTATTCTTGTAAGCCTCTCCTAACCAATCTGGATTGATATCAGACTCTTCATAAGAGACACCGCCGAATTCATTATTTGTATCTGATAAAATTATTCCATTTGATGCAATAACGTAAGCATCCAGTATTTCAGAATCCGAGACTTGCTTTATCATTGTTTTAAAATAATCCATTGAAAAATTAAGCCCAGCAACACCTATTACTTCACCCTGATCCATAATGGGTACAAGGATTGTTGATAAAATAATTTTTTCGTCTCCCTGAGTAAAGATTACAGGCTCTAAAAGATCATTTTCTCCCTCTTTAACACGGGTCCAGTAGTTTGGATTATCAACATCTTCTACAAATTCTTTACTTAATGTTTCACCAGTACGATACCAGTAAGGTCTATATGTGTATTCATCCGTCTCTAAAATTATGAAGGTGCCATTGTACTTAGGATTAAACTTCAAATGCGTTTTAAGAAGCTTATTCAGACTCTCACCGTTAAGGTTCTCTTCATTCATAAGCACTTCAACTTCACTTGAAATAATTTCTCCTTGATAAAATGCATCATTCATGGTTTTTGAGCCATTCATCTTCATGGCTTTCGCCATGACTTCCGATACTTCTATAGCTTGATCTATTTCATGATTTTGAGCCAAATTTGTTACAAACATGACCATCATTAAGACAATCAAAAAGCCGATCAGGACAATTTGTCCGATCAGCTTGTGAGTTAATTTATTATTCATTCATATCACTCCCATCGGTCCACCGTAAGGATTTTACTGAAAATTGGGAGTCCTGTCAATATAGTTCACAATCAATTTACAAAATGCTTTCAGTTTGTTTCTAATTTAATAATAAATCAATAAACTATTGAACATTTAAAACTGTGACCACCTGCATGTATTTCCAACAAACGCGTTGCCTCATCCATCCACGTCTGAAGCTTATCATCTCCATCAAATGCAATGATATTCATCAATATGGTCTTTGTATTTTCCGTCACCATAGATCTCTCTGAATCTGAGGTTGCACTTCCGAAGCACCCAATGTCATCCTTAAAAACTGGAAGCCCATCAATATTGAGATTTCCTCTACCTATACCCACATAAACATCTTCAGCTGTACCTACATCATATGTTACACTACCGCTGATTTTATCAGAATCGTAAGTCCCAATAGAATGTCCACTTTGTAATGACAGCAGATTGTTCAAATCAACAATGTTATTCACTTGATATAATCCTTGTCCTTTTACAATTCTACGCATAAGTGAATCTGATGACAGTCTGTACCTCGTTGGATCTTTGCCAAGAGCCCTGTAAACTTTTCGCGCTTCGCTGATTTGAGACATTTTAGCCAATTCGGGCATTTCCAAGCTGAAGTCGTCCACATACTGATCTATTTCCGTCCAAAGGGATTCGGACTTTTCAGCCACCTCGACTTGCGCCTGAATGACTCCCACTCTAAGTGACGGAGCAACTTCTTTTATTTTTGAAGATATGCTGATTTTAATGTTTTCCATAACACATCATTCCTTTACTTAAGATTCACCAAATGGATTCACATGAACCATGCAATGTTTAACTTTAGGAATAAGCTCTTCAATCCGGTCGTGCACATCTTCAGAAATATGATGAGCGTCACGAAGTGTCAGATTTGCATCCACTGCAATTTCAACATCCACATATAAACGATTTACATGTATTCGAGTTTTAAGATCATCAATATCAAGTACACCGTTTGTGTCTAATATAATTTCTCTAATATCTTCTAACGTATCAGGGTCGGCTGCTGTATCAATCAATTCACGAATTGACTGCATATATATATCGACAGATACTTTAATTATAAGAACACCGATTGCTATAGCTGCTATAGGCTCCATAATTGGCCACCCGTTCATTGCACCCCATATACCAATGAAAGAACCAACAGATGATATGGCATCCGTCCTATGGTGCCAAGCATCAGCTTTCAGAACAGAGCTTTCAATTTTAATAGCCCCTCTCATCGTGTAATGGTACATTGCTTCTTTAATTATGATTGAAAGAACAGCCGCAATAATAGCGGTGGATTCCGGGATATGCACTACTCCACTTTGAATGTTCTTGATGGCATTGAATGCAATAAGTAAACCTGTTGCAAACAAAAAAGTTGCCATGAGTTTCCCCATGACCGGCTCATATTTTTCATGACCATACGGATGATCTTCATCACTTGTTTGACCTGAAATATATACGCCAACCATAGCCATTATGGTTGTAACTACATCGGAAACGGAATGGAAACCATCTGCAACAAGCGCTCCCGATCCAGATATGAATCCAATAACAATCTTTAGAAGAGAAAGAAGTATATTCACTCCAATGGATACTTTTGATATTCTATACGCGACGGATAGTCGCTCTTCTGACTTCATAAATTCACCTCATACAAGTTCTTACTACCTAACACAGTTTATCCTTTTATAACTAAAAACCAAAGAAGACCAATAGAAATAATTAGAGAAAGCACGCCGCATGTTGCACCGAACTTCAAAAATCGATTCAATTTTTTTCTATTTCGATACTCTTCTAACTCAATCTCCCAAGCGTATCTTTTCTCTTCATCTTTACCCGAAATGCCTGATTGTGAATCTCGACTCGACATTTTCAATATCTCTTTCCTGCTGTTCTCAAACTCTACGCGTTCAACAGATTTACGCCCCATATACTCTCCTCTATCTCAATTCAATAAAATAACCACCATATTCTTCGGTGAGTTTCTCCGCCATCCAGTCATGGCAAGTCAAATAGATAATCTGTCTGCTCCGACTGATCTCTTTTATAGTTTTCAGAGCACAACCAAGTCTCTCTTTGTCCCAATTTACAAATACTTCATCAAGAATTAACGGCATCTTCAACGCCTCTTGATCAAGGGCTTCAGCAAGGGATAAACGCATAGACATATATATCTGTTCCAGTGTACCACGACTAAGGCTTTCATGTACAGATATAAACTGTCCTATTTTAGTGTTTTTTACCAACATGTGACCTTGACCATCCGTTGAGATTGCCGAGTATTTACCTTCAGTAAAAGAGCTCAGTAGTTCAGAGGCCCGCTTAATGATAGCTGGCTGATACTTTTTCCTGAACGAATCATCAGCATAAGCCATTAAGGTATGAATCATTTTCAACTGATTATATGAAGCCATCGCATTTTCACGGTCCAAATTCAATTTTTCAATTTGTGTTTCAACAGCCTCTAATTTTTCATCCTCAAACAACAGCGCTTCATCTTTTTTTAATGAAACCAACTCAATATTCGCACTTTCTCTACGCTCTCTAAGATGATCATATTTCACTTGTGCTTGAGATAGGTCGACTTCTAAGTCTAATGTATAACTAAAATCATCCATCAGGGATGCTTCAATATCTATTTTTTCAAACTTAGCAAGAAGCTCTCTATATCGACTTTCAAGAGCCGTTAACCTCTTTAATTGATCAATACCGCCCTCAACTGTATCACCCAGTTTTAGTAGCGCTGAGCGCATGCTATTATAAGCTTGTTGATTCATTAGAAGAGCATGACCCGCCTTACGATTTTTAGAATTAAGCAATGCTTTTTCTTTGTCCAGTGCATCATTGTCTCTTATTTTGACATTCAAATTTTGAAGATGGAATGAGAGTTTTTCAACACTTTCATCAAGGGATTGACCGTTTTGTAAATTAAACTGACCCAATTGATCATATATGGTCTTTTCGTGGGCTTTCAACACCTTTTCATGACGTTCCATAGTTTCAATTCTTATTGTCTGTTCATCGATTTCACTTCTAAGTGCTTCAATTGCATTCAATAAATGATGTCTATGAATCCAAACATCATCATGAAACAATATACCACCAAACTCAAATGTTTTATTCAAGCTTGATTTCACCAAAAGTCCGATCCCGAGTAATACTGAAATTCCACCAGCAATCACTAAAGGCATATACTCAAGTACGAAACTTGCACCAGCCAGAATCGCTCCAGACATTAGAATTCCTAGAGGTAATTTTGCCTTAGGCTGCATATGCTTTCTACGTTTAAGCGCACGATCCAAATCTCTAATCGCCAAGTCTTTCCACATTTTAAATAAAGCTGCATTCCACTGGTCTTGTGTCAATTCAGATGATTTCTTCGATAAAAGTGCTTCAAATCGTTTTATCTCAAGCTTTAGTTCAACTTGATTTTGCTTTGCCAGCTTATAAGCCTGATATAGTTTCTCAATCTGCATCGCCACTTCCGGATCAGCACTCACAGCAGACTCAATCGGACTTAACGGCTTCATATTCCGTCTCGCCTTAGCTAGAGCGTCGTCAAGTTCACTCTTGTCTTCTCTTAAGGATTCGTTCTCTTTACTGATTTGTAAAAATTCTTCTGCCGTAAATGAAGGCTTTTCAATTGCTCCTAGTTCTTTTTCTATGGATTTTATTTCACTGAATTTTCGCCATGCTGGGATCTGTCCCTCTGTTTTACGTATCCATTTCTTGAGATGTTTGATCTGGTCTTCAAGTTCATGAAGTTCTAGAGTCAGTTCACTTTTTCGAACCAGTTGATCCTGAAAGGCATGTCTCTTTTTCTTCAATTTATTTCGTTTCTCACCAAGTGCAATAAGCATATCGTCAATTTCTTTAAGAATAAATTTCCCACGTTTATGCGGTCTCCAAATCGTATGCATCTGCTTTTCTAAATCAAGCATTAAACTTTGTGGAGATAATAGGTTATCTAAACCATACTGAAGTGCGATTTGATTTTCCACCTCACTCCATTTGGATGCATCTAGCTTTACCAAGTCCGATAGATCCATCTCAAACAAGCCTTTGAAAAGCATCATTGGAATTTGATCAACTTCCCGTATTGGGTCATTTCCTATTTCCACAAGATGTCCATTATAGATCTCCTGTCCGCTTGAATTTTTTGTTAGTTCTCTTTGTACACCCACAACATTTCCATTTTCAAGTTCAATTTCACCTTGAAGATTTAATGCAGATCCGTTTCCAGGCTTATAAGGATGCTTCTCAATTTTAGTTGTTTGAAATCCATAAATAAGCTCACGAAGAGCACGTCTAAGCGTAGATTTACCAGCTTCGTTCTTACCCACAACGACATTGATGCCACTTCTAAATTCTACATTAAGTTTGGGCTCAACGAATCTTCCAAACGAATCCGTTTTTATACTTTTAATTTTCATCTGTCTTCACCAACCTAATAAACCACTCATCCCCGACTTCATCAATGAGTTTTTTGAGCCACACTCTTGCCTGAACCGAATCACTTGGCATATCTATAAAATCCTTTTCACTTGCAAAAGCTATAAATGCCTCGCTTTGAATAGAGTCGCCTAGCACCTGATCAATAAAATGAACAAACGGTGATGCTTTTACATATTGCGACTTATCTATAAAGGGCATAAGCTCTTCTGTTTTTATCTCTACATAAAGAAGGCCCTCTTCTTCACAGAGCTCACTCATCATTTCTTCTAATGTTTTATTTCTCTTTAGCTCATTATACAGAGGTGTCATTCCACTGAGTTTTATTCGAATAATAAACTCGGGACTCTCAGTCAAATCATTACTCGATTCTATTTTTAATGCCGATATGACTTCCAGCATAGCACCTGTTATTTCATGAAGTGTGTCTAACTCTGCATCAAGTTCCAACTCAATTGTTTCAAATTGAATGTTCGTTAGATTTATAAACTCGAGGTTTGGTCGGCTCCCTGGAGATTCAATTTCAACGATGTATCCACCTTTTGGGCCCGTTTCATTGGCGTTAAGACCCTGAATGCAACCCGAATATGCTGCTTGTGCATCAGGGAAGATCATGGCCTTATGAATATGTCCCAAAGCCCAGTAGTCATAGTGTTTTGAAATCAATCCTCGCAGCGTTGAAGTCATATATGGATCATGACCTCCATCTGCACCTAAACTGGCAACATAAGAATGGAGGGCTCCGATATTATAAGCCCCTTCTCTACGTTCAGGAAATTCTTCGAGGCGCGCATCCGCTTCTGCCTTAAATTCAAATCCATTACATGATATATAAACTTCATGCTGATCACGACAAGTCATATGTATGGTTTCAGGTTTTGCCGTCTTAATAATATGAACATTTTCAGGCATATCTCGCCATGCGAGTTGACTTGATGGATCGTGATTTCCATGTAGTACTATAACAGAAATGTGATTTTCATGAAGTCGCACAAACTGTTTTCTTACAAACCGCTCAGTTCTATAACTTACTTCATCACGATCACATATATCGCCAGAAAGTATAACAAGATCAAGTTCTTCGTTTATTGCGAAATCCATCGCTTTTTCAAATGTATTTCTTATTCCTTTTTTCAGTGCAATACGTACTGTTTCAGGATATTTTCCATATAAAGCATCAAAATGTATATCCGATAAATGCATAAATCGAAGCAAATCTTGTCACCACCTTTACTAATTGAAAGCGTATTTTCTCATTTTAATCTATTTTACCAAATTATCAGAGCAAAAATAGTATTACATGTATATTAAACCTTTGGAAAAACCATACTTTCAGGGTTTAAAGAAGCTCTCTCTTATTATATAATATTAGAAAAGCAGGGATTTATACTAATTTCAGGAGATAGATACAACATTTTCTCTTGAGTGGAATACAAAGTAAAGGTGGTTTTCGTATGAGTACGTCCTACACAGACAAATTTAACGTGCTGGAAGTCTTTGAGCAAAACCCATATCAGAAGATAATGATGGGGGCACGCATCGACAATCCAGACGATGTTGTTGTGATTAATGTATTCAAGAAAGGGCCACATTTAGCGCCAGATTTTCTTGAAACCGCTCAAACGGCATTAAGTAACATTATTCATGCTGAAGATTCTGAAGGGGAACAAATTCTCGTAACAGACTATCAAGAAGGCATGTCATTACATAATTATCTTGAAGGATTCCCTTCTGATATGGATCAAAGATCTAATTTAGCTTATGAGTACATGACTAAGACACTGAATTACAACAAGTTCAATAATTACTTTAAGAGCATCTTCCTTGATGACAACCAAATCATCATTCGTGAAGGTGAACTCCTTATGAACGAACTGATCATTGTCGATGAGCAAATTGAAAGTGGTCAAAATTTTGATCATGTTGTTGAAAAGATCATTTCCACACTCAACCTTATTTTTAAAGGTGGCAAAGGAAAACAATTGGATGGTCAGCACAAAGAACGTGTTGATGCATTCCTAAGCAGCCTGAAAGTAAACAGTGGCGTTTATAAAAATCTTGACGATATTGTAAATGCATTCAAAAAGACTTTTATTTATGAAACTTCAGATACTAAATCAGACGATGACGTCATGACACCTATTATCCCTATTGTTGGTGGTGATAGTTCAGATGCATCTGAAACACCAGATACACCAACACCGCCTACGCCGGAAGAACCGCCAAGTGGCGACAAACCTAAAGAGGTTGAACTTGAAGGTCTTGAAGTTGTTAATGAAATTTTTGACGACGCACATGACGAACCTGAAAAGAAGAGAAATGCAGGGCCACTCGCCCTTATACTTATAGCGATTGCAGCCATAGCCGCATTCTTTGTATTTGCTAATCCATTTGATAAAGAAGAAATCAAGCTACCTGAAGCTTCTTTTGTGAGACAAGAAATTGAAGGAAAACTTCACTTCAAAAATACGAGTCAAGCTTTTGGCAAAGAAAACAGCATTATAGCGTCAGTATGGGATGTTTATTCCGTATCTGATAGCGGCGAGAAAAAGCTCAAGACCTCAGAGGATGATAATCTTGATTTAATCATTAAAAACTCAGGCACTTATAGAGTTGAACTTAAAGTTCAAGACGACAACAAGCAGTGGAGTGAGCCGGCTAGCGAAGAATTCAATTACACTGTTGCAGACATTGGCGATCTCGGAGATCAAACAGATGGCACAGCAAAACCTCAGGAAAAACTTGAGAAATATCTGATTGAGTTTGGCAGCGACAACGTCACTCGAGACACTGACCTTTACAGAAGCGGCACTGAATCTCTACGTATGGACCTTACAAAAGGCGATGCTGATATCACAATGAAGGGGCTTGAAATTGATAACAGCTCTATTATCTCAATGTGGTTATTGTCTGATGACACAGCGCCGGTTAAGATTACTTTTAAAGGTTACAATGGAGACAAGCTTATATTCTCTAAAGATTTAAAACACGTTCCACGTGCAGCAAACATCTGGGAAATGGTCGAAGTCAAAGTTGATGGTTCTGGTGCTGACACATTAAAAATCACGTTCTCAGGAAACAGCACAATTTGGATTGACGATATCGACATTAGTACGTTTAAGTAAGACCAAAAATGATATGACAAAACAAATAAAGTCGATGGATTGATTAGTCCATCGACTTTTTGATTGCTCACAGTCTAAAACTGATCATAGAAACCGCAATTTTTATTTCTACATAAACAACAAGAGAGAGCGATGGAAAATCCATTGCTCTCTCTTGTTTTGTGCTGTTCTTATTTTCTGTATCCTTGATTCTCCTACTTCAAATCTAACAATTTCTTCAGCATTACGATACCATGTGCACGTGTTGCATATTCTCCCGGCTTGAAACTTCCGTCTTCATAGCCAGAAATAACGCCATGATAATTCGTAGCTATTACTGAATCCATTGCCCAAGGGCTCACATCTGCGACATCTATAATCGTTGATGTTCGTCCAACCATCTCTGTGCCAAGCATGATTTCATAAGCTTTAGCAATCATGACTGCCATCTGCTCTCTTGTAATTTGAGCATCTGGTTCAAACATGCCGTCACCCATTCCTGAAACCAGCCCTGCATCCGCAGCAAGGTTCACTGTGTCATAATACCAAGTTCCTGACTTCACATCTTTAAATGATGAACCAGCCGAACCTTCAAGACCAAGAGCATTTGCTAGAAGTGTTGCAAATTGTGCTCTAGTAATGGAGTAGTCCGGTCCAAACATCGTTTCAGAAATACCACTTGTTAGACCTCTAGAAGCCATTGCCTCAACAAAACTTCTAGACCAGTGTTCCTTAACATCATCAAATGATCTTGAATACTCAACAACTGAGTAAACACTAAAGTGAGGTGGTTTGAAACTTACACTTGAACGAGCTTGGTCGACTTCAGATCTTACAAATTCCCACTCTGCGCCTGATTCATCATAAACAAATACGTTGACGTATTCAGGTACAAAGATCACTGTGTCATCGAAGTCCATGCTGAGTGTAGGTTTGTTAACCAGATCAGCATAACCATCTACTTGAATCTGCTTGGAATTATCCACTTTTGCGATGTTTTGACGCATTGCGATGGACATATTCTTGAGATAAATAGTTTGTTCAAGCGAACCTACTGAGCCAACTTTGAGTTTAATACCTGCATCCTTCATTTCTTTGAGGGTTTCATTGCTAAATACAAATGTAGTACCCTTTGCAGAAACTTGGATTTCAGCACCCGTTCCTTCAACGCCAGCAACAGCTGCCGGATCTAGATCAAGCTTCACATCCCCTTCAACTTCTGGGAGGTCAAGGCCAATTCTAGGTGCCAATTGTTCTTTGATATCGGTTGCAGTGTTGAGCGCAACCATAATTCTTAACTCTTCACTCTTTTGAATCGCATTATTCGCTGCAAGTAGTAACGTATTTGTATCTACCGCAAGTATTGTTTCAGTTCCAACCTGAGTCTGAACCAGTTTCGTTTCATCCACTCGACCGGCTAACTCAATAATATCTGTTGAAGCTTTAATAATACGATCCATCAGTCTTGCGCTGTCTACTTTCTCAGCGTCAAGTCTAATTGCTTTTTTTGCTACATCTTCCATAAATGTTTCAAATACTGCTGTGGCTGTAGCTTCATCAAGGCCTTTTTCAAATACCTTCACAACCACATTATCGATTACATCCGTGGCAACCGATGTTACTTCTTGAGCCGTCTGATCTGCTTGATTCAGTGTTTCGTTACCGATTTGATCGAGCACCTTATCTGCCCAAACAACTGCATCTGCAACAGTAACATCGTCACGTGATACATATGCACCAACAATTTGAGTCATGCTGCTTGCTGCTTCGTTCAGTTCAGATGCTGTTGATTCTTCACGGCCGAGTAGAACTTCTGTGATAGCAAACACATTTTCAGTTAGATTCACAGCATCTTCTAAGGTTACGTCTTTACCTTTCAGTGTGACAATAGAGCTGTCTGTTAATACCCCAAGATCTTTCACAACATCTTTAACATCTAAATCCGAAGCATTCTTTAGGATATCTCCAACGACTGTTTGCGTGTCATCAGGTGTGAGGATTGTTCCAGTGCCACCTGTTGCAGTACCACCCGTTCCGGTACCACCACCGCCATCGCTATCTGAATCTCCGCCACCTGTGCTTGTCGATGGCACGACAACGATCTTAGTGTATTCTACACTTTGGAAGGTTGCAGTAATCGTTGCTGATCCTGCACTGATTGCAGTTACAGTACCTGTTGTACTTACCGTTGCAACCCCTGTATTAGAGGAAGACCAAGTAACACCGCTTGTTATGTCTTGATCAACTTCATCAACAGTTGCTACTAGTGTCATATCTGCTGTTGATCCCACACTAACCGTTGAACTGCCTGAAATCGCGTAAGAGATTTCACCAGCAACTGTTAGGGATTCTGTTAGGCTGTTTCCTGAATAATCTCCAGAAGTCCAACTTAGAACCACATCATAAGTGTCGCTTGTAAGGTCTGCAGGTACTGGGAATGTTACTGTATCTGCAGATTCATCCACCGTTACATTTCCACTTGTAACTGCACTGCTGTTAAATGTTACAGTTGGTTTGTTGGCAGTCTCAACTTCTGCGTTTTTAAGGGTTAGAACCATATCGAAGGCATCGTAACCAAGTTCAAGGAGTTGAGTGCTTAGAGTCATGGTACTTTCAACAATAGTCAGTGTGCCACTGTGCGTTTTACCACCAGCTACAACTTCAACAGTTACATTACCCGCTGATAGTCCAGCTGGTGTTACAAATGTAATTGTTGGTGACGTACTTGTTGGTGTTACAGAGTTTCCACCCACCGTTAATGAAGTAATTGTTGTTCCAGGTTCAATACCATCAATTGTTACCACTTCATTTCCAAGCTCAAGCGTTCGGATGGTTGAAGGTGTAAAATCGATTGATGAAACTGTTAATGCCAACGTACCTGTTGATCCGCCATAAACAGCGTTAACAGTTGTTTGACCTGATTCTGAACCTGTAATAACGTTGTCTGCAGCAGACGCATTTGTATTACTTACAGACCATGTTGCTTTTGCCGTTAAGGTTTCTGTAGTCGCATCACCATACGTTCCAACTGCTGCAAGAGTGACACTCTCACCTATTCTTATGTTGGAATCCGTTCCAGTGATTGAAATACTGTCTGGACCGCTGACATAAAGAACAATGCTGTCCTGTACGTCATCATACGAAACGGTTAGTGTTGTATTTCCACGATCAACAACAGTCGCTGTACCCAAACTGATTGTTGCAACAGCTGTATCGCTTGATGTCCATGTTGCAACTGATTTTTTCTCAGTGCTTGCTGATCCATTGACGATATTACCGATTGCAGATAATGCCACTGTTCCAGAACCATTTAAGTACACAGTTCTGTCTGAAGATACAGTACCTGAATAGTAGATCTCAATACCGTCAACTTCATTCTTAACTTGATAGTTGGATAGTGTTAAAGTGTTTCCACTGTAAGGACCACTCGCCCATGTCAGTTTAATGTCGTAATATCCTGATGCAAGACCGCTTGGTAAAGCCATAGTCAAGGTGTTGTTTGCATTGCTAATTGAACCAAACGTAACACTGTAATCTACACTATTTCTCGTTGCAACAATAGTAGGGGCATATGTTGCATTAAATGTTAGGGTATCGTTACCCTGAACCACAATGTTCGCATCCGTATTCGTGGCATAACCATACACCTTGAACGCAGGCGTATTGCTGGTTTCCTGACTCGTTACAACAGAAATTGATGTTGAGTAGTCTGTGCCGTCATTTGTTAGAACAAGACTTTGTGCACCAGCTGTGATAGAACTTGGCAACGTCGCCTCAATCGTTGTTGATGTTTTGTTGCTGAGTGTCACTGCTGTTCCACCTAATGTAGCTGTTGGTGTTGTTGTACCGTAAGTGAATCCTTCAGCGTTAATTGTAATTGTAGCATTGCCTTTTTCTAACGTATAATACGTTTCAGGCGATGCTTCAATCCCTTGATTGGATGCAGTCAGCGCACCCGTCAAAGTATCTGATTCACTAATAGCGGTTGAGTTAACACTCACTTCTAAATCAAGTGCACCATTTGTATCCACCGTACTCGGAATCAAGTCAAACGTCAAAGTTGTTGCATCAATCGCAGTTACATTGCTAATCGTTTCACTTGTTGTTCCCAAAATATCTACACTTGGTGTTCCTGCTTCAAAGTGTGTATCTGTGCCATAAACTGTATACGTTTTAGACGTACTCTTTGTTCGAAGAATATTATTTGGTGATACACTTGTGATATCAGCTGCAGGTCCAATTGTAATGGTGGTAGAGACAGTATTTGTTTCTACTCCATCACCATCAAGATCTACAGTGACAGTGTAATCTCCCGCAGGCAAACTTAAAGTTTTTGCATTGTCACCAGATGCATCCAGTAATGTGAATCTCAAATTTTCTACATCTGTAAAAACTTCACTTGCCGCATAGTCCTCGGAGTTGTAACTCACAAGAACCGTTGAACTAGAAGAAAAGAACGTATCCGTTCCAACGATATCTATTGTGAAGTCCTTATACCCATTTGCGATTACTCCACTTTCAACTGCATCAGAATTGTATGTCAGAGAAAGAGTTGGTGTTGTTACACTTAGAGTAGCACTTGCTGTTTCGTCGCCCGTTGCAGCGACTATTTCAATATCGCCTGTAGCAATGGTACTCGTCCACTCAGCTAACGTGAATAGAATCTCTGTAGAACTGTTCACTGTAGGTGTACCAGTAATTGCATTTGCAACTTCTACATCATCCTTAAATACCTTAACACTGGTATTACCACTGTCAAAATTGGTATTTGTACCAATCAGTTTTAAGTTCTGGGAAGTAAAGTACTGACCAATACTTGTCAGTGCAGAGTTATCGGATTGTTTTCTAATTTCAGCTGATGGCGCGTACACTGTAAGCGTTGCATTTGCGATTTCAACACCCGTTGAAGCGCGAACAGTATATGTGCCAGCTGATAGACCTGTATTGATATTAAACGTTACAGTGTCAGCATCTACAGCGTTCGCCGTGCCCGCTTTCCCTGTTGCTACGCCCTCTGAATCCAGGATTTTTACTGTTGTTGAGCTATCAAATCCAGTATTTGTACCTGTAATTGTTGCATTTGTCAGAGCGTATCCTTCCGTCAATTCATTTTCATCAATTACAATTGATGCGGTATCACGAACGACAACCCCACCTGTTACGGTATCCACATCGTCGCCACTCGTAAATCTGACATCATAGCTTCCGTTTGTAAGCCCTGTACCAACAGCGAATGTAATCGTCTGTGTAGCTCCAGCACCATCATCAACAGCCGTTACACTGGCTGAATCTATAACACTGCTGTTCTGGAGCAGTTCAACGGTTGTCTGGCCAAGCGAGAAGCTTGTATTGGTACCTGTTACAGTAATTGATTCCTGCTCATCATACCCTTTTGGGAGGCTGGTAAATGGAGCTGATGTAGAGATTGTACTTGCCCCAATTACATAACTTGATGAAGCAGTATAATATTTCGTACTCGTTCCTTGATCTCCAGCTGGATCACTGATTCTAATTTGATATGTTCCATCTGTTAGACCTGCAGCAACTGTAAACTTAACCACGGTTGCTGATGTGTCAACAATAGATACTGATTGAGTATTTTCCTGAGCATCTATGAGTGTTGGATACACCGATCCAACTGTAAATGCGCTTTTATCTGCTGTTACAGTCACAACTGTTGGTAGCGTATCGCTGTTGATATATTCTGGTGATATTGTGAAATTTACGTTTTCAACAGCATAACTAACATTCAATGGTTGGTATGTAGATAACACCATGAGTGTGACCAAAGCATAGACGAGGAAGCGCTTTTTTAAGAGCTTAATTTTGTTTTGATTCATTCGTCACCTCTCCTAAATCGTTGTAGGATGAGGAGGCCGGTTTACCGGCACTCCTCTCTTGTCACCCATCTTATTGAAGATTTACAAGACTTCCTATATCGAAGTTCCATGCTGTTGATGGACTTGTATCCGTACCTGAATCGAACTCATAATCAGTGCTATCAGGAAGTAGTAAATAACCTTCCTTCAAGCTGATTTCTGTTACGGTCCACGTCGTTGCTGATCCATCAGTATTAAGTCGTACCTTAAACTTGAAGTTACCATCAGAGTCTGTCTGTGTCTTCTTAGTAACAGCAGTGCCATCGACTGTACCCTCAATCTTGATCCACGCCTTCTGACCAAGATTTTGAGTATTATACTTGATTTGACCTTCAACAAACTGTTTGCCGGCCTCATCACCTAACTTGACTTCATAAGCAGTTGTACCACTTACAGTCATCGTACCATTGTCGATTTCAATACCGCCGTTTTCTGTACCAAAGAATCCGACTGTATACGAGCCACTTGCTAAATTACCTTTGAAAATGAAGTTGTTGCTTGAATCTTCTTCAACAAACTCAACCGGTTCAAAGTACTTGAATCCATCAACCTCTTGGAATACATCCAGCCATGCATAACTTGAGCCTTGCATTGCAGTCGGTACTCCAGTTACTGTAATTGTGACATTTGGTCCTGGTTCTTGAATGTCAAGGATTGTAATTTCGCCTTCTTCGATTTCAAATTCGAGACGAGGCTGATACCAAACACCCTGACCGCCAACACCAATGACTTGGTAATTGCCTACAGACAGATTCATTTCATACTTACCACTGGCATTTGTTTCTGTCCAGCGTGTATGTTGCCAGTACATATTGCTCCACTCATCTTTGTAATCTGTACTTGGAACGCTCTCGCCATCCATAGTCACTTGAACGCCATTTTCATAACGTGCGATTCCAATCCAACCATTTCCAATCGGATCATCATCATTGCCATCATCATCAGTATCTCCATATACCGTACCTGTTAAGTTCGGTTGTGGAGGTGATACTACCAATAAATTGTTTGCAAGTGCAGTAGATGTGATGCTTCCATCTGTTCCAACCGTGAAGCGAATATCCGTATGATAGAAGAAATCATACGATCCAACTTCGACCACTTTATAGTTACCAGGGTCAATATTCATTTTGAACTTATAAGTTTCGTCATCTTGCAGTCTGTACTCAGTCCAAATTGCATTTTCCCATTCGTACTCACCTGCATCAGCTGGTTTAATAGTCAGCCATGCATTTGTTTCTACTTGTGTTCCTGCCTTGTCTTTCACAATACCTTGTAGATTTGGCTCAGGTGGGAATGCTTCGATCTCACCGTTAACAACGAATCCAGTTACGGAAGACGTTATAGTAGATCCGTTTACAGTAAATGGAATATTTACACGTTCCCAGAAGTTATAGTTGCCCAGTTCGACAACTTTCCAGTCACCATCAGAAAGCTTAAATTCAAAGCTACCTTCTTTGTCCGTATTGATCCATACTGTGCTTTCCCAATCGTGCTCTTCTGCATCAGCAGGACGAAGCATCATCCAGCCCCATTTTAATGGAGTCGTTTTTGCAGAAGTTGAGTAAGCCTTACCTATGAAGTTCGGCTCTTCTGGTTTTATCATCAGAACGCCATTTTCAACAGCGTCATCGGCTTCATCTACCAGATCACCATTTGAATCAATTGTAAATACTGTGTCTGGGCGGAACCAGAAATCATGCATTGACGCTTCAGTAACAATATAGTCGCCTGCGTCTAGCATTAAAGTAAACCGACCAGTATCTGGATCTGTTTGAGTCCAGATTGACTGTTCCCAATCATGCCAAGGGATCTCATAGTTAGCATCCGACTTGTCATATGGCCAAATGGATAACCACGCCTGCTTAACTTTAACCATGTCACCTTCTGAAGGTGTTGTTGTAACAATGAAGTTGTCCACAGTGTCGTAAGACTTGAATATTTTATAAACTTCGCCTGTTACATTTGGTGTAATGTCAATGGTTGTCAGCAGTTCACCACTGGTATCAGTCAGATCTCCGTCTGAATTGATCTGGAATTTGTAACCAACTGGTGTCCATTTGCCTGGTTCCCAAATATTGCCGTTCCAGTTACCTTCAGTGTGATATCCCTCTAGCTTGTATTCAGCTGTTGTTTCATCATCAGCTGGTGTTACATCATCACCTGCAGGTCCCTGTTCTTCATCCTTCGGTAAGTTGAGAGCAAACTGACCTGATGCATTTGTTTTTGCTCCAAACCACCTGCGAGCTGTGTAGTCTTCCCAGTCAAGATCTGTACGCATGAAGTTCACCCATGCATACTCAACAGGATTACCCGATTCAAGGATTGTACCTTCTACATTTGTCTCATAAGCGAGTGTCATTGTATAACTGCTATATGTTCCGTTATAGCTAATGTTAGCAGATGATTGAGCACCGCTTAGAGTGAATTTCTCACCTATTTCCAGGTTCAGATTATGGCCATGAATGTCCATCAATTCATAAACACCTGTTTCTAGATAAGTGAAGAACTCTATTATTTGAGTTTGACTATTGTACTTGCCTTCAATCCAAGTACTAAATTCCCAAGGATTGAATTGATAACGTTCGTATTCTTCCTGTGCTTTTTGGGCGTCGTTTGGATACTTCGTATGGAAGTGTGTTTCATCCAGTACTGGACGCACATTTGCGTTAAAGTAATTTTCATATTGATCAGGTGCTTCTGAAATCAGATCAGCTGCAGCCAGATCAATTCTGAAGTTTGGCGCCAGTGTCACAGCGTCCATACCTTCAGTGATTGTGATCTCACGGTTTATTCTTACATAGTTGTGTGACCACTTTGTAGGATCGGTATCGTCTTTCGTAGGATCCTCAGTCTCATACCAGTACTCACGGATAGTCCAAACTGTTCCGACATCAAGAGCCATTCCGAAATTACCGGTATCATCAATGTCAGTACCTATCCATTCTGATCTGTCTTGGCTTTCAAGCTCAACGCGACCGTATCTTATGTTCTCAATCGCTTGACCATTGAATCCTTGAATAACACCATTGAAGTTTGGAACAGGTGCAGTTACTTCATTGTTGTACCCCTCCTGTACCGTTACATCAACCGGTGTACTAAATTCAAACCAACCTCGTGAGGATTCTACAGCATAAACTTCATACGTCTTTGACGGATCAAGGTTATCACTGAAGTAGCCTTGTTGGTTAACCTGAACACGATACTCATAACGCCATGGTTCAAACTGGAACAGAACCGGATCTACGCCTTTTTCTCTTACAAGCATAGCCACGTAGAATTCATCTGGATTTGTAACAGACGATAAATATGGTGTTGTGCCTGTCTTATACAGATATCCAGTAAAGTTCGGTGGTTGAGGACCAAGTTGCATACCGCCTCCGATAATGTCACCCTCACTTAGCGGTAGAGTCGTGCCTGGTTCAACAACAACCAATTTGCCATTACCGTCATCGATTACCTCAATAACCTTACCAATTTCAAACCACGATGTTGCAGGATCTGTGCTAAAGTGTGAGCCTGCAGATTCAATCTTGTAGATACCTATTTCAGGTAACGAGAATGTGAAATCGCCATTATGGTCGATCCAAACATTGTACCACTGGTCGTGCATGTCACCTGTTGTAGACTCTTTACTTAGATCAAGATGACCGTCTTTAATTTGAGTCTGCGGATCATAGTCACCATTTTCGAGCGTGCCTGAGTAAACTGTACCTGTAAAGTTTGGTTTTCTAATAGTGATAGGATTTGCTGGAGCAGCTTTGTTATCCCCATCATTTAGACTTGTAACAGTGAACTCATAATCTGGATCACTCATCTGCGGGTCGTCGCTACCAAGGTTGTACCACTTGTCTTTGTACATGTAGCCTTGAATCTTGATGAGCGCGCTTGTAACTTGATCAGGATCTACTTCTGGCGGATCTGGAACTTCAAACTTGAAGTAAGCTTTACCTTGAGCGTTTGTAGTAGAACCTCTCCACCATCCATTTGATTGGTTATTCGTTTCTATACGATACCCTTCAAGTGGATTTTGATCCTCATCTTGTACAGTAATTACTGCATTATAGTAATCACCTAAATCGATATTGTATGGCGTTGGAGTGGTTGGAACGGTGAACGATAACGCCGTCTCCGGTTCAATCCATAACTCGCCATAGTTAAACTCTTCAATTTCATAGATTGCATTTGGCAGATAGAAATCGAATCCGCCAGTTTTCGTTGGAACGTGGAATTCAGGTGGTTCTTCACCTTCTTGAACAACCTGCGCAATTTGAACACTGCTGTACTCATTTGCACCCACGTTAACGCCATCAATCTGGAACTGGATTGTGAAATTCTTTAGAGGTAGGTCAACATTGCCCAAGTTAACAGGGTCTGCGCCACCTTCAATAGCAGTTATTTGCTCTGTAGTTAAAGCTACTGATGCAAAACCAGTATCTTTATCAAGGAACAGCATACCGCCGCCTTCTACATCCCAGTCTGTTCTTGCAACCACAAGTTTGTATGTTCCTTCTTCAATGATAGAAGCATTGAACACACCATTATCACCAGTTAGGGTTGCAAAGTGATTTCCCGTTGAACTCTTGAATTCAACAAATACATCTTCAAGAGGTGTTCCACCGACATCTCTTAATACGCCAGTAATTGTAGGTGGTGGGAATCTAACATCTGTAATTTGAGCACCTGATACTGAATCAACAGCAAATGTGTAAGGAAGGTTTGTGTCACCATTTACGTCAAGCGGTTCAATAATACCTTCACCCTCAAATTTACCTACCAAGGTGTACGTTTTGCCTTGTTCGTTAGGCTTTAGGTATAAGCTAAATGTTCCATCAGCATTTGTATCAACTTCTTTGATATAGAATCTCTCAAGTACATCGAACAATTCCCAGTTGTCATGGGTTGTCATCGCAGTCTGCAATTCATCATAGTAATCTGTTTCAATGAATATGAGTGATTCTTTGTAAGTCGTTCCCTGTCTTACTGCATTACCAAACACATTGTGTTGTGGGAGCTGGATAGGATCAGTGTAGCGTTCCATGTTTCCAAGTACAGGGAATGCTAAATTCACATCGATTGATGTCCAGTCTCGTTTACCTGTGTCATCCTTTTCTGACAGTTCAAATGCAAGATAAGTTCCTGGGTAAACATGCCCAAACACTTTACCATCATCATTCGACTGCAGATGGACCATATTCTCCCATTTTACGGCCGAGCCTGAAACCGGCTGCGGAATTTCATCAACAGGAATAAGGCTAAGTTCTGCATTCAGTAAATAGTTGCCATCAGATCCAATTAAGTAACTGTCTAACTGAGTTTCCATCTTAAGATCTGCAGATGTTGTCTCAACCATTCTGTTACCATTGACATCTGTTATGCCTTTGAAGAAACTTGAACCCGATAATACAGATTCTGCTGTAACAGTTGCTTCTCCATTTACGTCAATCCAAATATCAACAGATCCATCAAATGTACTGCTGATTTTGTAAGTTTGATCAACATACTGATCATTGCTTGATCCATCAATAACGTGGAATTCAATTGTGCCTTCACCTGGCTCCTCGCCCATGATGATTACATTGTTGTTTTCCTCGTCATACTTGAATTTCATTTTGCCAGTGCTCGCTTTATCCATCTCAACAGTTGCATTAAATACAAGCTGAGTAAATCTTGGGACAAGAGCATTAATACCAATTAATGCACGATCGTAGATGTTGTCAGGATCCGGTGTTCCAGAACCCATTTCGTCATAACCTACAATACTTTGTGCGGTAACTCCACTCACATCTACATTTGGATCTTCATGCATAATCGTAATATAGTCTGTAAGTTTGCCAGTAAACTGATCCAAGTCTACTTGCTCATCCATCATTTCATGGAATCTAACAACAAACTTGTACTCAGGGGATACAAAACCTTCGAACCACTCTACGCGTGGCATTGGTGGCTCAATATCCAATTGCATCGATCCGTTGATAATCTGTTCAACTTCACCTAATGCAATGTTGCTGTTGTCAAACAGGAATCTCGCACCGAGATTAACATTTTCCTCAACTACGTCAAAACCAGCATATTCCTGTGGTTGGGTATCTGCCAAATCAAACGTGATTAGGAATCCAACATCCTGGCCGGTTTCATAGTATTTTGTTTCAGGTTCAACCAGAGTGGCATTATAAAGTGCTATGGCTCCAGCTGAAGTAGGATTGTAAATTTCGAGATCAAGATCTGCCATACGCCCTGTGTACTCATTTGTAAGGAACACTTCGATATCTGACTCTCGACCAATTTGCTTAGTTTCGAGATCAGCATTCTGCTCATACTTTTTGAGTCCAAATTGTATAGATTCTTGATTTGGTTCCCAATAGAACGTTCTCTGATAATCTGTTTCATTGATTGTTCCTGTTAATGTAATTGTGTTTTTAGCAAACATATTCACAGGAATAATTTCGTAAAACATACCTGAATCAAAGTTAGTTCCATCAGGGATTCCTTCGTCCTTGTAACTTTTAAACTTAATATTATTGTTTTCATAATCCCCATTCTGTTCAAATATGCTATTCATACTGATAAAGAATGGGATATTCTGTACACCGTTTCCTACATCAAATGATGTTTGACCCGTAATGTACATACCTTGTGAATCTACACCTGTGTTAACAAACTGTAAAATTGGTCCATTTGTATCGTAAAAACCAACAAAATCAGGTTGTACCTGAGTAAATACAAATTGTGGATTAGCCTGTTCTATTGATTTAATAAACAGGTTGTAACCAACAACTTCGTCAGAACTGTTATAACCAAGAACATAAACATTACCGTTATTCGATTGAACATAGTCATTAATCAACACGCCTATAGCATTCATAGTATCAGTGTCTGACTCAATCGCGAACGATGTTTGTGTTGTTGCAATTGCGCTTGGTAAGTCCACGCTAACACTATAGACGTATGGATTTGAATTCAACAAAGTATACGTTGTAGCTTGATCTGCCCATGCATTTACATCTGCAGTGAATGTTCCAGGTGTAACAGATAACTCGTTCTTACCTTCAATCCTAAACTCGAGCCTATCTATCAAATCGAAATTTGAAACATCTCCAAGATCCATAGATAAGGTTGGCCCGTCAATTGTAAGGTCATTTGAACCATTAAATTCTTTTGCAACCGCTATTGCTCCAGAAGAAACCACATTGTAAACATCTGAATTCTCAAAAACGATCTGTTCAGAACTATTACGAGCTTCAAACCTCACGTTAGATGTTGGATCTCCTGAATCGATAAACATACTCTGACCGACTCTATTTAGTATTGTCTTAACTGTAGGGGTGATAAAGTCAATTGTATAAAGTGTGTCATCCTGTAATATTGTTGTTCCTAAATCTAGAGAAAAATCGAGGATATCAAGAGTATCGTTGTTGGATAAACTACCTTGTCCTATTGCAATGGTTTCAACCTGACTTGTATCTTCATTTGTCAGGCGTACTGCAAATGTTTCAATGAGATCAAGGATTTTCCCGTCATTCTCTGTACCATCATTGTCATCACCTAGAATTGCTCCTGTCAGTGATGTTCCTTGAATTCTAAAACCTAATTTTTCCGCGCTTCCGATACTGATTGAGGATGGGGACGTATTCTCAAATTGTATGTAAGGATTTGACCCCAGTCCAAAATCAAAAGTTTCCAGAGCATCACCAGGTCCGGCATATGCTATGCTTCCCAGCGGCCCGGCAAAACCCAGCGTAAATATCAGAAGTATACTGATAAATCGCCATAATCGTTTCTTCAAACAAGTTCCTCCTCTCTCTTTAATACGTTAAACCATATATCTAATGTTTCCATGTTACTTGTTTCAGCATTATGCATAGACCCTCCCCTCATGAATCTCAACATATTAATGACATGTCCTATGATTACCCGACTTGTGCATAATTATTCTTCGTTTGTTACCTTTTTGATACTTTATTTATTATTCGTTAGAATTCCCGCATCTCACAATCCAGTATTTTGAAACGTTGTATAGAATCAGTTAATTGAGTCCTGCATTTTATACTGCTATTTAAATAAACCTGTATGTATATTTATACACAGTTGCATGTGATGATTATATTTCACACATTTTTTTGTTTAAGAACTTGTAGGTCTAAGAGCACAAAAAAACACGGTTTCACTTTATCCAACTTGATAAAATGACCCGTGTGATAGATTTCTAAAGGAATCTTTAGAAATGAATACCTCCGAATAGTATGGAATTTTCTTTCAATAATACCATTTTCAAATTAAAATTCACTTTACGGCTTACTTTATAGTTCTTTAGATAGGAAAGTTATAAATTTCGGTCGTAAGTGTCCTTCGGGCGGTCAGGAAACTCAGCGTCCCTTTAAGCGCTGGGTAAGGTGCGACACTCGAAATTAGAAATTTGGATCGCAAGTGCCCTTCGGGCAGTTAGGAAACTCGGCTCCTCGCCGAGTAAGGAACGATAACCAAATTAAAAATTTGGATCGTTCCATTAAAAAACAGCTTCCCGTCATCGCAGAAAGCTGTTTTAAGTCTTTGTTATTTGTTTACATATTAGTAATTCCATTTAAGTTTCACCTAATCGTAGTATGGTGGCAACCACTCCTTTTATGTAGCTTGTTGAACTTGAATTTTCACTATCTAAACTTTCATTAGTCAATGTCAACCTGGTGGTCTCACCTCTT
>Ga0070724_10000559_pt1 | contig 25677 bp, 22 predicted proteins | sample tdDd001_FD_67278 | JGI IMG/M metagenome (GOLD analysis project Ga0070724, IMG submission 67278) | Marine sediment microbial communities from the Atlantic coast under amendment with organic carbon and nitrate - tdDd00.1 | ecosystem: Environmental > Aquatic > Marine > Coastal > Sediment | place... | reverse complement strand
CGATGCCGAAGAAGAGCTGGAAAAGATCGCTGAAAACGCCCCCGGTGCACAGGTTTATATCCGTCTTTTGGTTGGCTCGACCGAGGCCGACTGGCCCCTGTCCCGCAAATTCGGTTGCTCGCCCGACATGGCGCTGGATCTGATGGCGCGCGCGACCGATTTGGGCCTGGACCCTGTTGGCCTGTCCTTTCATGTCGGCAGCCAGACCAAGCGCCCAGAAATGTGGGTCGAAACGCTGGATAGCGTGGCCGAGGTCTGGAACCAGGCGCGCGCAAACGGGTTTGACCTGACGCTGATCAACATCGGCGGCGGCTTCCCTGCGTTTTATGGCGACGCGATTGCGCCGGCTTCGATCTATGCTGCCCGTGTAATTGAAATGGTCGAAGCCCGTTTTCAAGGTGCCGCTCGTATCATGGCCGAACCTGGTCGTGGTATGGTCGCCGAGGCAGGCATGATCTCCGCCGAGGTTCTGTTGGTGTCAAAGAAGTCCGACAGCGATCTGCATCGCTGGGTGTACCTGGACATCGGGAAATTCTCGGGTCTGGCTGAAACCATGGACGAGGCGATCCGCTATCAATTCATCACCGACCGGGACCACGAAGAAACCGCCCCCTGCATATTGGCAGGTCCTTCCTGTGACAGTGCAGACGTGCTGTACGAAAAACGCCCGGTTCAGCTGCCTGTTGGATTGCGGGCGGGGGATCGGATCATCATCCGCAGCTGTGGCGCCTATACGTCCAGCTATTCCTCGGTCGGGTTCAACGGATTCCCGCCATTGGACGTCGTGGTTATCTGACAGTTTTTGCTGCGGTTCCGTCTGCTACAGACGTTTCCGAGCGTTCAGGGCGGCGGTAATCGTACCGTCGTCCAGATAGTCCAGCTCGCCGCCAATCGGCACGCCCTGCGCCAGAGAGCTGAGCGTGGCCAGCCCCTCCAGCTCGTCTGCGATATAATGGGCGGTGGTCTGGCCATCGACAGTGGCATTTAGGGCGAGGATGACTTCGGTAATGCCTTCGGATTTCACGCGATCAACCAAGCGGGGAATGCGCAGTTGATTAGGCCCGACAGAATCCAGCGCCGAGAGTGTCCCGCCCAACACATGATACCGGCCCTTGAAAACGCCCGAGCGTTCCATGGCCCACAGGTCGGCAACGTCCTCGACAACGCAGAGGATACCATTGGCACGGACCTCAGAAGAGCAGATATCGCAAATATCGCCCGTACCGATGTTGCCGCAATTCAAGCATTCACGCGCGGTGGCCGCAACGGTCTGCATCATCTCTGATAATGGTGCTAGCAGAAGGGCACGTTTGCGGATCAGATGCAGCACCGCACGGCGGGCCGAGCGCGGCCCCAAGCCCGGCAGCTTGGCCATCATGTCGATCAGGGTTTCGATGTCGCGATTGCTGCTCAAACGTTGGTGCCTGCGGTGCTGTTGAATTTGAGTATTTTGGGCAAGATGAAAGGGGCGGCTGCGCCCCATCACAAGCGTGTCAGAACGGAAGTTTCATATCTGCGGGGAGGCCCAGACCTTCGGTCAGTTTGGCCATTTCTTCTTGGGACTTGGCTGCCGCTTTGGCTTGCGCCTCTTTGATGGCGGCTAGGATCAGGTCCTCGACCACTTCTTTTTCGTCCGGGTGGAAAATCGAGGGGTCGATTTCCAGCGCAGTCAGTTCTGATTTCAGCGTGCAGGTCGCTTTGACCAAGCCGGCGCCGGATTCACCGGTGACGGTCATGTTGCCCATGTCTTCTTGCAGGGTTGCCATTTTCTCCTGCATTTCCTTGGCTGTTTTCATCATCTTGGCCATGTCGCCAAGGCCGCCGAGTCCTTTCAGCATGGGGTGTTCCTTTGTGTTTGCGTGTTGAACCTAGATACGTTTCGAAGTGCTTGGAAACAAGAGAAGGCGAGGGCCTGATTAGTCTTGTTCGAAGGGATCCCATTCGTCCTCAACCTCGGCCAGGGCATTGGCCTGAGCGGTGGCTGCGATTTGGGAATGCGTGCGGACCTGCGCAATCCTGGCCTTGGGAAAAGCGGCAAGCACGGCCTGCACCATCGGGTGTTGGGCGGCTTTGCGTTTAATCGCAAGATCGGCGGCGTCTCGTTTCTCGGCGATGGTTTCGGCACCGCCTGTGTTGACGACGCTGACAGCCCATCGGTTGTGCGTCCAGCGTTGCAGCGCGTTGCTCAGGCGCGGAGCAAGGTCGTTGGGGGCTGTTTCTGAAGGCTGGAATTCGATCCGGCCGGGGCGATAGGCGGCAAGGCGGACACCGGTTTCCACATCAACCAGCAGTTTGGCGTCCCTGTTCAGGCGGATCAGTTCGACCACATGTTCGAATGTCGGATAATGCGCAAGCGCCTGATCCGTATCCTGGGCCAGGGCCATCATTGGGCCATTCCCGCCGCCAGATGCACCAGAAGGGCCGGGCGTGTAGGCCTGTGTCATCTGTTCGCGCGGTGCCCCGTTTTGGGGGGCGGGGCGGCCGCTGCCTGGGGGCGGCGGAGTTGGGGTGTTTTTGAGCGTACGCAGGAGCTCTTCTGGGGTGGGCAAGTCCGAGACGTGGGTCAGGCGGATCACGGCCATTTCGGCGGCCATCATTGTGTTCGGGGCATGGCCAACCTCGTCCAATGCCTTGAGCAGCATTTGCCACATCCGCGTCAGAATCCGCATCGACAGGGATTTGGCCAATTCTTGACCACGAGCGCGTTCATCGGGCGAAACGGTTGGGTCGTCGGCGGCCTCGGGGGTGATCTGAACGACAGAGATCCAGTGGGTCACTTCGGCCAGATCGCGTAGAACGGCCATCGGATCGGCCCCGTCGGCATACTGAGCACTGAGTTCCGTCAGCGCACCAGCCGCGTCGCCTTTCATGATCAGATCGAACAGGTCCAGCACGCGACCGCGATCGGCAAGTCCCAGCATCGCGCGGACTTGTTCGGCGGTGGTTTCGCCGGCACCGTGGCTGATGGCCTGATCCAGAAGCGAGGTCGCATCACGGGCAGAGCCTTCGGCGGCGCGGGTGATCAGCGCCAGTGCGTCGTCGGTGATGTCTGCCCCCTCGGCGGTGCTTATCTTGCGAAGCAGTGCGATCTGGTCCTCAGGTTCAATCCGGCGCAGGTCGAACCGCTGGCAACGTGATAGTACCGTGACCGGAACTTTGCGAATTTCAGTCGTGGCGAAGATGAATTTTACGTGGGCAGGCGGTTCCTCGAGCGTTTTTAGCAGCGCGTTGAACGCGCTGGTGGACAGCATGTGGACCTCATCGATGATGTAGATCTTGTAGCGGGCCGAGGCCGCGCGATAGTGGACGCTTTCGATGATCTCGCGGATGTCATTCACGCCAGTGCGTGATGCGGCGTCCATCTCCATGACGTCGACGTGGCGGCCTTCCATGATGGCGGTGCAATGTTCGCACTGGCCGCAAGGTTCAGTGGTGGGGCCGCCGGTGCCGTCCGGGCCAATGCAGTTCATGCCTTTTGCGATGATCCGGGCCGTGGTGGTTTTGCCGGTGCCGCGAATACCGGTCATGATAAAAGCCTGGGCGATCCTGTCCGCCGCAAAAGCGTTTTTCAGGGTGCGGACCATGGCGCTTTGCCCAACGAGATCCGCAAAGGTTTCGGGCCGGTATTTGCGCGCCAGAACCTGGTAACCTGTGTCGGGGGTGTCGCTCATGCGGGGGCCTTTGGATTCGGGGTTTGGGGTAAAGTAAGCGGGACAGGGCGGCGCGTCTACCGGAATGCCTGCTGCAATGTCGCGTCCGCGCCGCGCAGAGAGCGGGGCGCCCGGACGTTAGGGGGGAACGTCGCGCGGTCTTTTCCATATTCAGACCGTCGCAAAGGCGGTAATATTGGCGGTACTTCAGTTTGAGAGGTTTTTTATGCGTTTGAAGGGTGTTCGCGGCAGTCGCAATATCGAGGATCGCCGAGGTCGCGGTGCTGCTGGCGGCAAGGCCAAAATTGGAGGTGTAGGCCTGCTGATCGTGTTGGCGATCGGATATTTCGCGGGGGTTGATATATCGCCGTTACTCGAGGGGCAGGTCGGCCAGACCGCCACTACGCAGCGCGAACCGACAGCCGAAGAGCAGCGCGCGGCCGAGTTTTCCTCGCGCGTTTTGGCAACGACCGAGGCCGTCTGGGATCGGGTTTTTCCCGAACAGCTGGGTGTCGAGTACCAACCGCCAGTTTTGGTGCTGTATTCAAGCGTAACGCAAAGCCCGTGTGGCGGAGCCAGCGGAGCGACGGGTCCGTTCTACTGTCCTGCGGACGAGAAGGCCTATCTGGATACGGATTTCTTTGCCACATTATCGCGCCAGCTGGGCGCCAAAGGTGATTTCGCTGCGGCCTATGTGATTGCGCACGAAGTGGCCCACCACGTCCAAAACGAGATGGGAATCTTGGGACAGGTCAACGAAGCGCGCCAGAAAACAAGTCAGGCGCGGGCAAATGCGCTGACTGTCAGGTTGGAGCTTCAGGCGGATTGCTTGTCCGGTGTCTGGGCGCGGAACGTTGACGGGCTGTTGGAGCCCGGAGATTTGCAAGAGGCCTTGAATGCCGCGCGGATGATTGGGGATGACCATCTACAGAAACGTTCGGGGCGGGTGCCTCAGCCACATACGTTCACACACGGCACATCTGAACAGCGTGCGCGCTGGTTTGGGACCGGCTATAAAAGTGGCCAGATCGCCTCTTGTGACACGTGGAACGCGGACCGCTTGTAAAGGGATGGGATATGGATCGGTATGATCGCGCTGTGAAATTTCTGAGGGAACAGGGCGTACGGTGGAGCGACGCAAACCCACCGGCATATCGCCTGTTGCGTCGGGCCGGGATCGGGCTAAGGCCGCCACTTTTCCAGAAATTCTGGCCGCTATTCGTGTTTTACGCCGGGCTGTTCGGGTTGGGGTTTGTGCCTGCGATGGTGCTGATCCAGAGGAACGTGGATGTCATGATCGTGGTCATTTCTGCGGTGATTGGTAGCCTGATGTTTGGGGCCATTATGTCCTGGTTAGTTCAGCGCAAAGCGCGCCGTCTAGCGCTGCCAGACTGGGAGGCGATTTGACCCAAGGAGAGCGCATGCCTGATTTCGTTATTCACGCTTTGCAACTGGACGAGGGCATTCTGGCCCTGTCCCCGATGCCAGGGCGCAGTGGGGATTATGCTGCGGACCTTGAACATTTGCGTGAATGGCAGCCGGCGCTGTTGATTTCGCTGACAACCTTGGCGGAAATGGTAGACAAAGGCGCCGCTGACTTGGGTCAGCACATGCAGGACCGAGGCGCGCGGTGGGTACATCTGCCGGTGCCTGACTTCGGAACCCCGGACGCTGATTTCGATGAAAAATGGCCCGAGGTCAGCCGTCTGGCCCGGCAGGCGCTGCATGGCGGTGGGCGTGTGCTGGTGCATTGCATGGGCGGGTGCGGACGCTCGGGGATGGTCGCGCTGCGGTTGATGGTTGACGCTGGTGAAAAACCTGGTCCCGCGCTGGAACGGCTGCGCCGCATTCGTCCCTGCGCGGTGGAAACAGAGGCTCAGTTGAACTGGGCAGTTACTCCCACTCCATCTCGCTGAACACCTGTTGCGCATTGCGTCGCGCCAGAATGTCAAAATTCGCCAGATAAGCAAAGTCAGATTGATTCACCTCGACCGAGCCGATGATATCCCCGCCTTCGTCGATATAGTCGCGCATCTGGCCCCGTAGATTGGCCAGATAGTCCCGTGTATCGCGGGTGGCGGTCGCCAGATCGGTGACTGCCCCGTGGCCGGGCACGATATGGGTGGGGTTCAGCGCCGCCATCGCGTCAAAGCTTTCCAACCAATTGGCCGAGCTGGAGAATTCCAGCACGCCCAGAATTCTTTGAATATAGACGATGTCGCCGGTGAAGACGGTCCCAGCTGCCGGATGCCAGACAAAGCTGTCACCGGGGGTATGTGCCCCGCTCAGATGAGAGATCTGTAGCGTCGTGCCGCCAAGGCTGAGATCGTACCATTCGTCAAAGGTGATATCGGCGTGGATGGGTGTGGTGCCGCTCAGGTTCTCGGGGCCGATCAGGGTGGCCAGAACGGTCTGCTGCATGGACGCGCGCGAGGCCTGATCCGCAACCGCGTCGTTTGAGGCGATGATGACTGCGCCCTTGTCCTTCCAATAGCTGTTGCCGATCCAGCGGTGGTCCTGCCCGCCGGTGTTGATCACGAATTTCACAGGTTGATCGGTAATGCCCTGGATCATGGTGTCCAGCGCCTGCGCGCCCTTATAGCTGCCGCCGGCGTCGATCAAAATTGCGCCCTCAGGAGTAACAACCAGCCCGTGGGTCGAATTGTTCCCCAGGTTTTCCGGGTCGCGGTTCCCCAGCGGCCCGACCAGGGCATAGGTGTCCGTGGCGATCTGTGTCACGAGCATATCGGCCAGCACGGGCCGGGCTAGCAGGCTCATCATCAGGGTTAGTATCATTGTAAAACGGGTCATCGGCGCCTCCCTCTCGCGTGATGCAGGTGCCGATGATGCTTGGTGGTCAGTTCTACGGCAATGAGCCGGATTGACGCTGTGACGCTTACTCGCCGCGTCGTGCGCGTTTGGCCTTGGTGACTGATTTGACCATTTTGCTGAATTTACGACCGCGGGCGCGCGATTCCGCCAGAGTTTCCGAATTCCGGGCGTCTTCGTCCCGAAGCTTGCGCCAACGATCAACGCGATCCTGTTCCAGCACGCCTGTTTCGATGGCAGCGCGGACCTTGCAGCCGGGTTCCGAGTCGTGCTGGCAGTCCGAAAACTTGCATGACAGAGCCAGATCGGTGATGTCCGCGAAAAGGGTTTCAATACCGCTGGCGGCATCATGTAGTGCCAGTTCTCGCATGCCGGGGGTATCGATCAGCCAGCCGCCTGCGTGCATCCGGTACATGGACCGTGCGGTGGTGGTGTGGCGGCCCTTGGCGTCATCATCCCGGATGTCCGCGACGGCCAGATCTTCGCCGGTCAGGCCACGTGCGATGGTGGATTTTCCCACGCCCGAAGACCCGACCAAGGCCACACTTTGCCCCTTGCTGCAATAGGGTTCCAGACGCGTGATGCTGTCTGGATCCTTGGCGTTCAGGGCGATCACATCGGCGTCCTGATACAGGGCGCGGGCGCGATCCACATAGGCATCGGCGTCCATGTCCTCGGGCTTGTCAGCCTTGGTGATGACGATGACAGGTGCGATCCCGGCCTCGATGGCCAGGGCCAGATAGCGTTCCAGCCGGGCCTCGTTGAAATCGTGGTTGCACGAGGTGGTAATGAACAGCGTGTCGATATTCGCCGCAATCAACTGCGTGTCCGAAGTCAGCCCCGCCGCCTTGCGCGAGATCAGCGTGCGCCGGTCCAGCAGGCGGGTGATACGTTCGCCATCAGAGAGGGCGAAATCACCCACAGCGAACTGGCTGGCGACATGTTCGCCCGTCAGCGCCAGTTGATGCCGGTTCAACCCGGCATCCAGCGTGATCACATCGCGCCTGCGCACTTCGGAAATGCGAACGGGAGTTTGGGTTTCGAATTCTTCGGGTGTTAGCTGGCCGGTAAAATGTTGGGTCCAGCCCAGAGTTCTAAGATCAGATGTCATTGGTCTGCCTTGCAAAACGCAAAAATAGGTCCCGCGCCAATCCGGCGGCAGGAACGTGCGGTTTCGGGCAATCCGTAAATGGCCTGAGCCTTAAGCTGCGGCTGCCCGAAGGGCGATCTGAGCGACAATCATCAAGAACCCTCCGAAAACGTTTGAAAACGGCAAGACATAGGTGAGAGGCTGGACAACGACCCAAGCGGGACTCGTTACGGCTGCTTCCTTCCGGATCTGACCGGGTTGGCGAGGAGCTTGCCCGCGCCAACCTCTCAAGCGTTCATATAGGGGGCTGTGACCGGATTCGCAAGCGGCGCTGTCATACGGCAGTTACAGGATCAGGCGGTACAGTTCAAAGCCGCCATCGGTCGTCCCCGTCGGTTCCAGCGGCAAAGGCGTTTCAGGCAAATGGGCTCGCGCCTTGGGCGAGGAATGCAGCAGGGCACTGGCACCGGAAATAGGGGCAAAGCGCCAGTTTTGGACTTGCTCGATGTCCAGTTCGCGCCGGTTGCGGACCCACTCTGTCAGGATGGTTCGAATTTCATCGGGTGAGGTAAGAACCTGATCACTCCCCTCGCCGGTCCCTGGGAATGCGCCCCCGCCCCCGGCACGATAGCTGTTCGTGGCGATCAAAAAGGCCTGGTCGTCTTCGACGAGGCGACCGGCATAGCGAAGGTTCACGATCCGGTTTGCCCCAGGCTCTGCCAACTGCCCATCAATGCCAAAGCGGGCTGGCTGGGTTAAGTCGATCTCATACTCGACCCCCAGAATCATGTCATAGTAGTAGCTCGGGAAATCGCCATTCAGTAGCAATTGATCCGCGACGTTGGCGCGTATTTGCAGGTATTTCCCGGCCGAGCGTTCCAGCCAGTCCCGCAGCTGAGCGCCGGTCACGCGCAGAACCGACAGCGTGTTTGGGAACTGGTACAAATCGGCAATGCCGCGCAGCGTCAGCGGGCCGGGGTGAAGTTCGGTGAAATTCGCGGGGCCTGCGTGACCTCCGGCGCGAAAGGGCGATGCCGCCGACAGCAGCGGCAGCTCCTGCGGGCCGAGCTTTTGGCGCGCATAATCTAGCTGCGCCATGGCAACAGCCCGCGTGGCCAGATCGTACCCTGCGAAGGTGAAATACGAATGCAGCGGGCAGTTGAGCGTGGCGACGCTTGTGCGGATATGGCTGAGCGTGTCCGAATGCTCTTGCTCCAGATTCAGCGAGACATCCTCGGGAGGCTGTGGCTGATCAGGGATTGGGTGCAGATACGACAGGTGGCGGCGCACGTTCCACTCTCCGTCTGGGTTTTGTGTGATCGCAAGGTCGATCACACCCAGATCCGACCCCCAAAAACCGGCCATAACAGCGGGTTTACCGTGAAGCGTTCCTTTGTCCGGGTCCACGCCATCGATTCCGGTGAAATGCGCGCTGGGAAAGCGCCGGTGCTGGTGGCCACACAGAATAACATCAATTCCGTCAATGGCGGCCAGCGGAATGCTGGCGTTTTCTTGCAGGGCAATGTCCTGGGGGTGGCCGATACCGGAATGGCTGAGCGCTATGATCAGGTCCGCGCCTTCCGCCTTCATTTGCGGGACGTAGGCACGGGCGGCCTCGGTAATGCCGCGCATGAACAGGCGGTTTTCCAAGTGGCGCCTATCCCACACAGCGATCTGTGGGGGGACAAATCCGATGACGCCGATCCTCAGCAGGCGACTTTGGCCCGAGGCATCCAGGACCATACGGTCAAGAAATGCATACGGCGGAAATAGCGTTTCATCTTCGGTGGGTGTTTCGCCAAGACGTGTGGTGGCGTTGGCCAGCACAATAGGAAACCCCGCCCCCGAGACGACGGCTGTCAGAAAATCCAGCCCATAGTTGAACTCGTGATTGCCCAGCGTGCCAGCGTCATACCTTAGCGCATTCATCATGATCATCGCTGGGTGGCTTGGCCCGCCGGTGGGGTTTCGCTGTGCATAGAGATCCCCAAGCGGGGTTCCCTGAAGAAAGTCTCCGGTTTCCAGCAGCAGGGTGTTGTCGGCTTGTTTCCGGGCAGCGGCGATCAACCCGGTCAATTGGGACAGCCCAACCCCCGGATCCGGCGTGTCGGTGAAATAGTTATAGGGGAGCAAATTGACGTGAATATCCGTGGTTTGCAGGATTCTTAGATGAGTCTCGTCACCACTCACAGGAAAATTCTGTGGTCTAAATGGGGAGTTCGAAATTGCCTTCATATTTAACTTAGTCGCCTTAAGGTTGTCTTATTGCGCGAATTGCCTGCGTCCAGCAGTGTATTAATAGGGAAATTTGGTGTTATTGAAGCGCCAATGTGACGTCATTCGGACCGCATAGCGTGTAGAGACAGATTTGAGGTGAAATCGTCTCAATTTTTCGCATACATCTCGGGGGACCGAGTGAAAGGGCGAGCAGATGAAACTGGCGGAAACGGTAACATTTGGTGGGTCGGGGCTGGATCGGGCTGCCGAGCTACGCGGAGACGACGCAGCGTTGGATGCGGCGCGGCGCGATTCTGCCGCGACGACCATCGTGTTGTGGCGAGGCAAGCCGTTGACGGTTCCCTCTGCGGATCGGGGTGCGAGCCTTGCCCGGCTCTCACTGGATCATCCCGTGTTGGCCGAGGCCGCGAGTGCCCCTATATTCCTGGGACAAGAGGAAACAGGCCCCGTCTTTGCCTACGATATTTCAGGCTGGGACCCCGACGATCTGGATCAGGCGCAAATGGACAGCTTTCTGGATCGTAGCGAACAGCGTCACCCGGATTTGCCGGATGACCACCTGTTCGCCGAGTTGCGCGGTATCATGTCCCGAATCAACCCACGGGACGCTGAACTGGCCGCCACGGCGCGGGCTTTGTTCAGTTGGCACCGCTCGCACCGATTCTGCGCGATGTGCGGGGCCGAGAGCAACATGGCGATGGCCGGATGGCAGCGGAATTGCCCGTCCTGCGGCGGACAGCATTTCCCGCGCACGGACCCGGTTGTGATCATGCTGATCACGCATGGCAACAATGTTCTGATGGGCCGTTCCCCAGGATGGCCCGAGGGGATGTATTCGCTTTTGGCCGGTTTCATCGAACCAGGTGAAACGATTGAGGCCGCCGTGCGCCGCGAAGTCTGGGAAGAGTCCGGCGTAAAGGTCGGAGAGGTAGGGTATCTGGCCAGCCAGCCTTGGGCGTTTCCATCGTCCTTGATGATGGGGTGCTATGGTTACGCGACGACGCAAGAGATCACGATTGACCCCAAGGAAATCGAGGACGCCCGCTGGTTTTCCCGCGAAGACATCATGCTTGCGTTCTCGGGGCAGCATCCCGAACTGATGCCTGCGCGAAAAGGCGCGATCGCGCAGTTTTTGCTTCGGAACTGGCTTGCTGATCAGGTGAATTGAGGACAAAACTGGCCCGGCTGGGGCTAGTGCAAAACAAAACGAGTGAATGATGGAAATTTCTACCAACGAAGACATCGCGGCGCCGTCGGACTATGTGTTCGAATGCCTGTCCGATTTCCAAAGCTTCGAGAAGGCCGCTTTGCGGCGTGGTGCGAACGTACAGCGTGTGGACGAGGCCGAAAAACTAGGGCAGGGCGCCCAGTGGGAGGTTGGCTTCAGCTTTCGCGGGAAGCCGCGCGACATCAAGGTTGAGCTGGTCGAGTACGCCCCGTCCGAGCAAGCGGCCTATAAAGCGATCGGTCAAGGTATGGAGGCGGTCATGCAGATCGAGCTGGTGCCGATGTCGCGCACCCGGACGCGGATGGTGACAACGGTCAGCATGGACGCCAAGACCCTGTCAGCGCGGTTGCTGTTGCAGTCATTGAAACTGGCCAAGGGTCAGATCAACAAACGGTTCGAAGGAATGATGGCGGACTATGCGCGGCAGCTGGAAAAACGCCACGCCCGCCTGACCTGAATTCAGGCGCGGGACTGCCGCGCCTGATTCGCCCACCGTCAGTTGCGGCGCTCGTCTGCCGGATAGACCCCGAGGATCTTGATGTTGGTGGTGAAATACTCCAACTCGTCCAGCGCCAGTTTCACATTGGGGTCCTCCGGGTGGCCTTCGATGTCCGCATAAAACTGCGTAGCAGTGAAAGACCCGCCTACCATATAGCTTTCCAATTTGGTCATGTTGACGCCGTTGGTCGCGAAGCCGCCCATTGCCTTGTACAGCGCGGCGGGGATGTTCCGCACCTCAAAGACAAAGCTGGTGATCATGCCATCCGTGCCGCGGCGCGTGCGGTCTTCTTCGCGGCTCATCAGCAGGAAACGGGTGGTGTTGTTGCCCTCGTCTTCGATGTGGCGGGCTAGAACGTCCAGGCCATAGATTTCACCGGCCAGTTCACTGGCCAGGGCCGCAAGAGACGGATCACCGATTTCCGCGACCTGACGTGCCGACCCCGCCGTGTCCGCGCCAACCCTACGGTGGATGTTATTGTCGCGCAGGAAATCATGACACTGGCCCAGCAGAACCGTGTGGCTCATGGCGGTGTCGATGTCTTCCAGTTTGGTGCCCGGCAGAACCAGCAAGTTGATGTGCACGCGGACGAAGTGTTCCTCGATGATGTGCAGCCCGGATTTGGGCAGCAGAGAATGGATGTCCGCCACCCGCCCATAGGTCGAGTTTTCAACCGGCAGCATTGCCAGATCAGCCTTGCCTTCGTTTACGGCGTCGATCGCATCCTCAAACGTGCGGCAGGGCAGGGCCTCCATGTTGGGGCGGGCCTGTCGGCAGGCCTGGTGGGAATACGCGCCCGGCTCTCCCTGGAATGCGATACGATTGGTCATTTTCGGTCGTTCCTGTGGTTTTTCTGCCCGATGGGCGATTGGTCGCGGAAACTACACCTTGCGTAAGGCAAGGGGAAGCGGATACATACGCGCCGACAGACACGAAATAAACGGGCGAACCATGTTTGACACGATGACCCTTACCAAAATCGGCGGCGCGCTCTGCGGCTCTCTTCTTGTGTTCCTTTTGGGCAATTGGGCGGCCGAGTCGCTGTATCACGTCGGTGGCGGCGGTCACGGCGATCACGCAGCGCAGGCTTATGTGATTGATACCGGCGAAGAAGACGCCCCCGGCGCCGAAGAGGACGAAGGTCCCGACTTTGCTGCTCTGCTGGCCGAGGCAGACCTTGAAAAAGGCGCCAAGGTCTTTGGCAAGTGCAAAGCCTGCCACAAACTGGAAGCAGGCGTGAACGCAACCGGCCCGTCGCTGTATGGCATTGTTAACCGCACCGTCGGCACTGAGGCTGGGTTTGGTTACTCGGGTAAGCTGGTGGCTGTGGCGGACACATGGACCCCAGAGCACCTAGATGCCTTTTTGGCCAGCCCCAAAGGCTTTGCGCCGGGCACTAAAATGTCCTTTGCCGGTCTGAAGAAAATCACTGACCGTGCGAACGTGATTGCCTATCTGGACAGCCTGGACGACTAATCCCGGCAGTTTCGAATTTCAGGGCCGCTACCCAGGTTGGGTGGCGGCCTTTTTGCTGCGCGGGTGATCGCAGGCGGACAAATCCCGGTGATTTCGCAGAATCGCTGCTTGAACATGGTCAGTGCCCCCCTTTAGCTTAGGTAAGGTCAGATAAGCCGGTTGAACGGATCGACGAGGAGGAAAGAGCACTTGAAACCCCATCGCCCAGGCGCCAAGGCGCAGATGTTCCCGCGCAAAGCGTGGTTTGCTACGTTGATGATGACCCTGGCCGCGCTGATGCTGGCCATGCCATCCTGGGCCGAGGATGGAAAAATCATCAAAAGCCATGGCTATTCCTATTTCGGTGATCTGAAATACCCGGTGGATTACTCGCATTTCGACTATGTGAACCCGGACGCACCCAAGGGCGGTGAAATCGCCTTGTGGGCACCGGGGACGTTCGATTCGATGAACCCCTACAGCCGCAAGGGCCGGGCCGGACGCTATAGCTGGATGGTCTACGAAAGCCTGCTGGGCGAAGAGCCAGCCTCAGGCGGTGGTGCCCCAGCGGACGTATATGGCGAAAGCTACGGACTGCTGGCCGAAAGCCTGGAATATGATGAGGGCAAGACTTGGGTGATCTTCCACATGCGACCCGAGGCGCGGTTCTCGGATGGGGTGCCGGTGACGGCGCATGACGTTGTGTTCTCGCATAACCTGTTGTTGGAACAGGGGCTGCCGTCCTATGCGCAGGCCGTTAAGAAACTGGTCCTGACGGCCGAGGCTCTGGACGATCACACCGTGAAATTTACCTTTGCGACCGGGATTTCCCGTCGCAGCCTGATTGATCAGGTCGGCGGCGTTCCCGTCTGGCCGCGTCATTGGTACGAGGCCACAGGCGCCCGTCTGGATGAACCGCGCCTGGATGCGGCGCCCGGATCGGGCCCCTATATGCTGGACAGCTATGATGTGAACCGGCGGATCGTGTATAAACGCAATCCCGATTATTGGGGCTGGCACCTGCCGATCAACCAGGGGCGCCATAACTTTGATCGTATCCGTATCGAGTATTTCGGCGACGATTCGGCCGCGTTTGAGGCCTTCAAAGCGGGCGAATACACCTTCCGCTCCGAAGGGAACTCCAAACAATGGGCCACTGGGTATGACTTCCCGGCGGTTGATAGCAAATGGGTAAAGCTGGAAACTCTGCCTGACGGGACACCGCCTGCGCCGTCGGGGATCGTGTTCAATTTGGGCCGCGAGAAACTTAAAGACGTGCGCGTACGTCAGGCTGTGGCCTTGGCCTTTAACTTTGAATGGACCAACCAGTCGTTGCAATATGGGCTGTTCAAACAGCGCCATTCCTTTGTGCAGGGCTCTCCTCTCGAGGCGAAGGGCGTCCCCGACACCGATGAACTAGCGCTTTTGAAATCACTGGGGGATCTTGTTCCACCTGCGCTGCTGACAGAGCCAGCCGTGATGGCGCACAGCTCCAGGCCGGACAGGCTGAGTGATCGCCGTAATCTGCGCAAGGCGATGAAATTGCTGGACGAAGCTGGTTGGCCCGTGGGCAAAGACGGTAAGCGCCGCAACGCCAAGGGCAAACTGCTGTCCATTGATTTTCCGATCTCCTCAAGCGGGTCTGCCACGCTTGAATCCGTGGTGGAAACCTTTACCCAGAACCTACAGGCCATGGGGATCGACGCGACCTTTGAAAAGGTTGACCCGTCGCAGTTCACGCTCAGAAATCGTGAGCGGGATTACGACCTGGTGTTTGATGGTTATCGCGCCTTTTTGGACGTCGGGACGGGCCTGCGTCAGCAATTCGGGTCCGCCGAGGCCGCGTTTAGCCTGTTCAATCCGGCCGGTCTGGCTAGCCCGCTGGTGGACAAAGTTATCGATGTCGCCCTGAATACCACGACTTCGGCGGATCGCGACACCGCCTTGCGCGTTCTGGACCGGGTGCTGCGGCACGAACGGATCATGATCCCGGTCTGGTACAACGATGCAAGCTGGGTCGCCTATTGGGACATGTTCGAGCACCCCGCCGATCTGCCGACCTATTCGCTGGGTGTGCTGGATTTCTGGTGGTACAACGCCGACAAAGCCGCCGCATTGAAGGCGGCGGGTGCGCTGAGGTAACGCCCGCATGGGAGCATATATCCTACGACGCCTGCTGCTGATCATCCCTACGTTGCTCGGCATTATGGTTATCAATTTCGCGCTGGTGCAATTCGTGCCGGGTGGCCCGGTTGAACAGGTCATCGCCCAGATGCAAGGGCAGGGCGACGTGTTCGAGGGCTTCGCCGGTTCCGGCGATGATGCCGGCAGCCAGCCTGTCGGCGACGAGCAATACGTCGGCGCGCGCGGACTGCCGCCCGAGTTTATCGAGCAGCTGGAAAAAGAGTTCGGTTTTGATAAGCCGCCGTTGGAACGGTTCATCGGGATGTTGTGGAACTATATGCGGCTGGATTTCGGCGTCAGTTATTTCCGATCCATCAGCGTGATTGATCTGGTGATCGAGAAACTGCCGGTGTCGATCACACTGGGACTGTGGTCCACGCTGATCGCCTATATCGTGTCGATTCCGCTGGGGATCAAAAAGGCCGTCAGCGATGGGTCCACCTTTGACACCTGGACCAGTGGTGTCATCATCGTGGCGTATGCGATCCCCGGTTTCCTGTTTGGTATCTTGTTGTTGGTGCTGTTCGCGGGCGGATCCTATTGGCAGGTTTTCCCGCTGCGGGGGCTGACCAGCGATAATTTCGATCAGCTGTCCTGGCTGGGCAAGGTTGGCGACTATTTCTGGCATATCGCGCTGCCGGTCATTGCCTCGACCATCGCAGCCTTTGCGACGCTGACCCTGCTGACGAAAAACTCGTTTTTGGACGAGATCAAGAAACACTATGTCATGACCGCCCGCGCCAAGGGGCTGTCAGAACGCCGCGTCCTGTACGGCCATGTGTTTCGTAACGCGATGCTGATCGTGATTGCGGGCTTCCCTGCGGTGTTCATCGGGGTGTTCTTTGGCGGTTCGTTGATTATCGAAACGATCTTTAGCCTGGACGGGCTGGGCCGCCTGGGGTTCGAGGCCGCCGTCGCGCGCGATTACCCGGTGATTTTTGGTACGCTGTTTATCTTTGGCCTGATCGGTCTGGTGGTCGGCATCCTGTCGGATCTGATGTACGTGATCGTTGACCCGCGGATTGATTTCGAACGGAGGGAAGGCTGATGACGCTGTCCCCTCTTAATCAACGCCGCTGGAGCAACTTCAAACGTAATCGGCGCGCGTTCTGGTCCTTGATCATCTTCACGGTGCTGTTCGGCGTCTCCTTGTTTGCCGAATTCATTGCCAACGACAAACCGATCCTGGTGAAATACCAGGGCGAATACTTTACGCCGATCTTCAAGTTCTATCCCGAGACCGCCTTTGGTGGGGATTTCCAGACCGAGGCCGCCTATCGCGATCCCGAGGTTCAGTGCCTGATTGCTTCGGGCGGGATGGAGGACTGTTTCGATGATCCCGAAGGCATGATCGAGGCGATCGACCGCGGCAGCCTGCAAGAAAGCCTGGAGTATTTCCAAGAAGGCTGGGCGCTGTGGCCTCCGATCCCCTATTCCTATGATACGACGGTGGATCGACCGGGTGCGGCCCCTCTGCCTCCGAATGCTCAGAACTGGCTGGGGACTGATGATACCAAACGCGATGTGTTGGCGCGGGTGCTATATGGGTTCCGGCTGTCGATCCTGTTCACGCTGATCGTGACCACGCTGGCCTCGGTTGTGGGGATCGTTGCGGGCGCGTTACAGGGGTATTTCGGCGGCTGGCTGGACCTGATTTTTCAACGCGTGATCGAGATATGGGGCGCGACTCCGTCATTGTATGTGATCATCATTTTGTTCGCGATTCTGGGCCGAAGTTTCTGGCTGTTGGTGTTCATTCTGGTGTTGTTTGGCTGGACTTCTTTGGTGGGGGTCGTGCGGGCTGAATTCCTGCGGGCGCGGAACCTGGAATATGTTCGCGCGGCCAAGGCGCTGGGGGTCAGCAACGCGGTGATCATGTTCCGCCACATGCTGCCCAACGCGATGGTGGCGACGGTGACAATGCTGCCCTTTATCGTGACGGGCACCATCGCCACGCTGGCCAGTCTGGATTTCCTTGGTTTCGGCCTGCCTTCGTCGTCGCCCAGCCTGGGCGAGCTGACCCTGCAAGCGAAACAAAACCTTCAGGCGCCGTGGCTGGCCTTTACCGCCTTCACCGTTTTCGCGGTGATGCTGTCACTATTGGTGTTCATTTTCGAAGGCGTCCGAGATGCGTTCGACCCAAGGAAAACCTTTCAATGAGCATACTTGAGGTCAAGGATCTGACAGTGTCGTTCCGTCAGGACGGCGAATTGACCATGGCAGTCAAAGGCGTGTCCTTTTCCGTGGATCGTGGGGAAACCGTGGCTTTGGTGGGCGAATCCGGGTCGGGGAAATCCGTGACGGCGCTGTCCACGGTGTCCTTGCTGGGGGCAGCTGCGCAAGTCAGCGGGTCCGTCACCTATGATGGGCAGGAAATGATCGGGGCTCAGGACAGGCTGTTGCGCAAGGTTCGGGGCAATGACATCAGCTTTATCTTCCAAGAGCCGATGACCAGCCTGAACCCGTTGCACACGATCGAAAAACAACTGGTCGAAAGCATCGCACTGCATCAGGGGCTGGTCGGAGAGGCAGCACGCACCCGTATTCTACAGCTTCTGGCCAAAGTCGGCATCCGTGATGCGGAAACCCGGCTGGGCGCCTATCCGCACCAATTGTCGGGTGGGCAACGACAGCGTGTCATGATCGCGATGGCGCTGGCGAATAAACCTGACATTCTGATCGCAGACGAACCCACGACGGCGCTGGACGTGACCATTCAGGCGCAGATCCTGGAGCTTCTGGCCGAGCTGAAATCCAGCGAGGACATGGGCCTGTTGTTCATCACCCATGATCTGGGCATCGTAAAGCGGATCGCGGATCGGGTCTGTGTGATGAAAGACGGCGAAATCGTCGAGGCCGGTGCCACCGCTGACATTTTCGCCAATCCGCAGCATCCCTATACGCAGAAATTGCTGTCCGCCCGCGCGGTCGGCCAGCCCGCCCCGGTGCCGGACACGGCCCAAGAACTGATCCGCACAGATAACCTGAAGGTTTGGTTCCCGATCCAGAAGGGCTTTACCAAGAAAACCGTTGGCTATGTGAAGGCCGTCAACGATGCCTCGATTTCGGTGCGCAGCGGTGAAACGCTGGGCATCGTCGGCGAGAGCGGCTCGGGTAAGACCACGATGGCGCTGGCGATTATGCGGCTGATCGGCTCGGAGGGGGGGATTACCTTTGACGGGCAGGATGTGCGCGAGTGGTCCACACGCGAGCTGCGCGCGCTGCGGAAGGATATGCAGATCGTGTTTCAGGACCCGTTTGGGAGTCTGTCGCCACGAATGAACTGTGAACAGATTATCGCCGAGGGTCTGGGCGTGCATGGTGCCCCCGCTGGCCGCAGCAAAACCGATCTGGTCGCCGAAGTCATGACCGAGGTGGGGATGGACCCGGCCTTGATGCATCGCTATCCGCATGAATTTTCCGGCGGGCAACGCCAGCGGATCGCCATCGCGCGCGCCATGGTTCTGCGCCCGCGTCTGGTGGTGCTGGATGAACCGACCAGTGCGCTGGATATGACGGTGCAGGTACAGATTGTGGACCTTCTGCGCGATCTACAGGTGAAATACGGGCTGGCCTATTTGTTCATCAGTCACGACCTGAACGTCGTCCGCGCCATGAGCCACCAGATGATCGTGATGCGCCACGGGGATGTGGTCGAGGCCGGCGTCGCAGAAGAGGTCTTTGCCAACCCGCAGACCGAATACACCCGCAACCTGTTGGCGGCGGCTGACCTGACATGACCGACCGCCTGACAGCGCGGTTCTGGGTCGATGCCTATATGACCCGGTTGCGGCTATACGATATTCCGGCTTTCGTGGTCGCGCATGGGGATGACACCGCTGGTGCCGTTTTGGTGAAGCTGAATACGCTGGATGGGGTCGCGCAGGTGTTTCAGCGCTCGTTCGATTTGATGAGCGGTGATCGGAAATGGATCGAGCTGTCCTCGGGGCCGGAACCGGATGTGGACGCCGCGATCACCCGTCAGCGCGGTTTCGATCCCGACCTGTGGGTGATCGAGGTCGAAGATCGCGCTGGTCGGCATTTGCTGGATGAACCGGGGCTGGCGTGATCCGCCCGTCCGTTGGATAGTAGCGCATGGAATGGCGAGATCAGGGCATATTGCTGGGCGTGCGCAGGCATGGGGAAACCTCGGCTATTCTCGAGGTGTTCACCCAGTCTCATGGGCGTCATGCTGGGGTGATGCGCGGGGCGACCAGTCGTAAGATTGCTCCGATATTGCAACCCGGCGCCCAGCTGGATCTGACCTGGCGCGCCCGGCTGGATGACCACATCGGCAGCTATACGGTGGAACCTATGCGCAGTCGTTCGGCGATGGCCCTGGGGGATCGGCTGTCGCTGGCGGGGCTGAATGCAGTGGCTGCGATGCTGATGTTCCTGCTGCCCGAACGCGAAACGCACCCGTCGCTGTATCACCGGACCGAGGCGCTTCTGGATATTCTGGACGAAACTGAAATTTGGCCGCTGGCCTATCTGAAGTGGGAAATGGCGCTGCTCGAAGAGCTGGGGTTCGGGTTGGACCTGCGCAAATGCGCGGTCAACGGTAGCCGTGAAAACCTGACCTACGTGTCGCCGCGAACCGGGCGGGCCGTATCGGCCGAAGGTGCGGGGAATTGGGCGGACCGGCTGCTGCCTTTGCCGGTTTGTATGCTGGGACAGGGCGGCGCGTCGGACGCGGAAATCGGGGATGGGCTGCGGACGACAGGGTATTTCCTGACCCACCGTCTGGCGCACGGGTTGGGCAACAGGCCTCTGCCAGCCGCCCGGCAACGGTTCATCGACCTGTTTCAGAGGCGCTTAGCGCAGGGCCAGAACCAGATCGACCAGTGAGCCCATTGCGTTGGTGTTGTCACGGGCATCGCGCGAGGACAGGTCCTCCATCCCGATGTCGGCGGAGTAAATGATCCGCGCCCATTCCGGATTGGAAATGCCGGTCTCGGTCAACAGATTTTCCAAGAACCCCAGACGCCTCCCATCCACGTCGGCCAACCGTTTGGCGACTTCGGCATTGGCGCGAGACCACGCGCGGATCGCTGCGTCCAGCTTTACGCCGCCCAGGGTTTCGCTGCGATGGGCCGCGATGATCTGGCTCAGCTTGCGCAGTTTGGCGGTGGGGGTTGGTTCGACCTCCAGCGCGGCGGGGATGTGGCTAACGGCCTGATCGGCCCACAGGTCCATCATGGCCGCGTGATACGCGGGAACATCGGCAAAGTGCCAATAGAACGAGCCCTTCGTGGTGCCCAAACGGCGGGCCAAAGGCTCTGCTTTCAGCGCCTCAGGGCCATCCTCGGCGAGGGCGGCAAAACCGGCAAGCAACCAGTCGGTCTTTGTGAGGCGAGGCTTTTTCGTCATAAGCCCGAGATACGCGGAGTCGCTCTATTTCGCAAACGCAGAAAAAGCCTGCGGCGGATTTGTCGCTTCTATAGTGGCGATTTTGCCCGGTTTTGGGCGATAAACGGTGCTAAATGTCCAGTTCCAGCATGGAGTCGCGGTCCTTGGCCCGAGACTGGCACAAAATCATCGCTGATTTTTTCTGCGACTGCGAAAGGACAAAGTCACGATGATCGACCTCTCCTGACAGCACGCCGCACTTGCAGACTCCGCAGATTCCATCGGCGCATTTAACATCCACATGGACGCCATTCTCCAGTAAGATATCCGCCGCTGTCTTGTCTGCGGGAACGGTCAGCTCTCGGCCGTCTTTCAGGCGCAGGCGGAAGGGGTGGTTTACGTGCTCGGGGTGTTCTGGCGGGCTGAAATATTCCAGATGCCGGGCCTCTTCGGGAAAGCCGCCGCCGGTCGCTGCCTCAATCACGCTTTGCATGTAGCGATCCGGCCCGCAGGTATAGACGTGCCAGCCGGGCCGGTAGCCAGACAGAATCGCAGGCAGCTGGGCTCGCGATCCGTCATCGCTGAAGTGCAGCTGAACGTTGGCGGCCCAGGGCGCCGCGCTCAGATCGGACAGATAGGCGGCGCTGGCGCGCGAGGCACAGGAATAGTGCAGCTCGAACTTGGCCCCTAGGGCGTGCAGCCGGTGCGCAAAGGCGATCATTGGGGTGATGCCAATCCCTCCGCCCATCAGATAGGTCTTGGTCGCAGCTTCCTCCAGTTCGAAGTGGTTGATCGGTTTGGATAGGAAAATCTTGCGCCCCGGTTGGAAAATGCGGTGCATCAGGGCGGATCCGCCACGGCCGTGGTCCTCGCGCAGGACACCGATCTGATAGCGGTCAGTGCGGGCCGGGTCGCCTGACATCGAATACTGGCGCAGGAACTCGGGCGCGACCAGAACGTCCAGGTGCGCCCCCGCTGTCCAGTCTGGTAAGGGCGACCCGTCCAGGCTGGCGAATTCGTATTTGGCGATCTCTGGTGTCATAGCTTCGACCTCCGAGACCAGTGCCCGGATCACTGGCGCATCGCCCGGCACTGCGTAGCGGTGAACCATCGACATGTCGCCGCGCGCCAGCCGCGCGCGGTATTCCGCGGCGGGGATCATGGCCTGGTAGGCGGCGATCCCTGCCTCGCGGTCCATGGGGAACGGATAGGGCCAGGGGGGCGGCGCCAACGGCGCAGGATAGACGGCCAGTGTCTGATCGGAATAGCGCAGTTTTAGGTCGGTTTGCAGATCGCGGCGGTTTACTGGCACCGAGGTCGGCCGATACGCGCCGTCGGTATCTAATTCGATGTCCCACCACCATTTCTTGGCTTCGTTCAGCCCACCATTTCCCAACGCATCATCCAGCCGCGCCAACACAGGTGCCGCAGCGGGGATATGCGACGCCGCCCATCGGAAAGGAGCCTCGGCGAACAGCCCCTCAAGATTCCACGGGCAGGTTTTCATGCAGCGCCCGCACATCGCGCCGCCTTGGGTGGTGATCCGGTAGGTCGCGCATTTCTGGCTGTCAGATTTCCAGATCTCGTAGCCGTTGAACATCAGTTTCGGCCCGGCAGTGATCGCACCCGAGGGGCATTCGCGCGCACATTTGTTGCACGACGAACAGAACTTTTGCAGGCCAAAATCTATGGGTTTATCATGGCTTAGCGGCATGTCCGTTGTCACGACGCCCGATTTTAGTCGCGGCCCCAAATAGGGGTTCAGGATGACCTCGCCGATGCGGCTGACTTCGCCCAGGCCGGACAGCAACAACAAAGGGGGCTGCAAGACTTCGCCATCCATCACGGTGTGGGCCTTTGCATTATATCCAAGATTTCGGATATGTTTTGCCAGTACGCCCCCCAGCAATGAGAACCGCAGATACGCTCGCATAGATTGGGCAACGCTGATCCAGTCATCCCCCGAGGCGCCCTCCATCGTCTCATAGCCCTGGTCGATGATCATGCTGATGGCTTGGTCATGGGTGGGCGTAATTGGCTCGCCTGTGGCGTCATGGGAATACCAGGCCCATTCGGGGCAACGCGACAGTCCCACCGCATCAACACCCAGGAAATAGCAGGCAGCTTTGATGTTGGTGGCATTGCGGGCGGGATCCGAGGGGCGCGGACCATCCGCTGGATCGCCGTTCTGGATCACGGTAAAGGCCCCAAGCGCCCGCCGCTGCGCCATGCTGGGCGCGGACTTTCGTACATATTGCCCATTTTTGGTGCTGTTTTGTACAAATTGCCCCATATCCCCGAACAGGGCGCGGGCGAACATATCGGCGCGTTTTGGGACACGGGCAACGTTGGCCTCGTCGATATAGGTGGTTGGGCTGTCGACGCGTTTCAGGCGCTCAAAGGGATGGCCCCCCAGCCTGAAATCACGGTTGGCAAAGGGATCGGCCGCGCGGGCGGGTTTGCGGCGTTGGTTGGGCTGTCGGGTCATGGGCGCCAATGGCTGATCGGGCTCCATTTCCAAGGTGCAGGTGACAGCGGCCAGTCCGAACCGGGACCCCAGCCACGGTGCAGACAGCGCGCCATCCTGGACGACGGCCAACCCGGCAGCCACGGCCAAGGCGTTCAGATTGACGTCCGAGGCGGCCTGCGTATGAGCTTTGGCCTGCCATCCCAGTACACGGATATAGTTCCCCAGAACGGCAGCGGTTTCGGCCGCCCTGAGGCAGGCACGCTGTGCCTGGGCATCTTGTATCCAGTCGCTACCGGGTTCGTCGGGCCTGGGATCGCGAGGGTATTCATATAGGAACACGATCGCATGGGTGTGGGTGTCGATCCCGATGGGTGGGGTCTCCATCGTGTCGCGCAGTTCGGCCATGATCACGTCGATCCCCGAAGCCAGCGTCTTGGTTTGTTTGGTCCGCAGTTCCTGGGCCAGCCGATCGACGTCTGGATTGCGGACGGGCGTGGGCAGAAGGGTGTCGGGCGTCAGGCGGCAAATCCCGACCATGCTGGCATCGCTGAAATAGCCAAAGGCCTTTAGGTGGGCGGCGCGCTCGGCCGGGTCGGCGGGGATTTCGGACGGCACAGAGGCCACGAGCCCGTCGCGGATCGCATCCAGCATCGCCTGATATTCTCCCATCGCGTTGACGATGCTTTCGGGATGGTCGTCGCGGCGAAAGGACTGTGGCGCAAAAGGCGGGACGCCCGACAGCCCCGCGTGCGGTTGCCTTTTGAGCCGATCCAGCGGGTAGGGGCCTTCGTGCACGGCGCGCTTTCGATCCGAGAAGAGCTTCATTCCCACGGTCATTTCCCCCTTTGTTCTGGAAAAACCTAGCGGTCTGACAGGACCGTGCAAGCCGGATGATGAAAATCTAGGCGATAAGCCCCGGAAAACCATAGTTTCCCACGCGATCAAATTTTACCAGTTGATAAAAAAATAAACCATGGAATACTGAGTTCAACAAAAACCAAGCACAGTGGAGGTTGGAATGACTTCAAACACCCTGACGCCAGGTATTGCCGCAGGGCGGTTGCCGGCCGAAGCCTATCCCAGAAACTTCTCGGATTTGCATCCGGGTCTGGATGATCACGAAGCACTGGTCGCAGCGGACCGCTGCTATTTCTGCCATGACGCCCCTTGTATGACGGCCTGCCCGACCAGCATTGATATTCCGCTGTTCATCCGGCAGATCGCCACCGGCACGCCCGAGGCCGCGGCCAAAACCATTCTGGGGCAGAATATTCTGGGCGGAATGTGCGCCCGCGTCTGTCCAACCGAAACCCTGTGCGAAGAAGTCTGCGTGCGTGAAACAGCCGAGGGCAAGCCAGTTGAGATCGGGCGTTTACAGCGCTTTGCGACTGACACCTTGATGGCGGCGGGTGTGCATCCGTTTGAGCGGGCAGCCTCGACCGGGAAGACCGTGGCCGTTGTGGGCGCGGGCCCGGCGGGCCTGTCCTGTGCACACCGTCTGGCAATGAAGGGGCATGACGTCGTGGTGTTCGATCCACGTCCCAAGGCCGGCGGGCTGAATGAATTCGGGATCGCGGCCTATAAATCCGTGGATGGCTTTGCCGAAAAAGAGGTGGCGTGGCTGTTGCAGATTGGCGGGATCACCATCCAGACCGGCCAGGCCCTGGGGGTCAGCCTGTCCATGGAGGCTTTGACGTCGGGGTATGATGCGGTTTTCCTGGCGATCGGCCTGGCGGGCGTGAACGCGCTGAACGTCGAGGGCGAGGACAAGGATGGCGTCGAGGACGCAGTCGAGTTTATCGCAGAGTTGCGGCAGGCCTCGGATATGGGGACGGTGCCGATTGGGCGTGACGTGGTGGTGATTGGCGGCGGCATGACCGCGATTGACGCGGCGGTGCAAGCGAAATTGCTGGGCGCGCTGAATGTCACCTTGGTTTATCGCCGGGGCAAGGACCGGATGAATGCGTCCGAGTTCGAACAGGACCTGGCGGCCAGCAAGGGCGTGCGGATCATCACGAATGCTTCGCCCAAGGCGGTCATCGGGAACGGTGCCGTGCGCGAGATCGAGTTTGAATACACCGCTGACGATCTGACGCCGACGGGTCAGACCTTTCGTTTGGCCGCCGATCAGGTGTTCAAGGCGATCGGGCAGACCCTGGGACGCACGGACCTGCCAGAGCTGGACGGCCGTAAGATTGCCGTGACGGACACGGGCCGCACGAGCCAGTCAGGTGTCTGGGCCGGGGGGGATTGTGCCTCGGGTGGGGACGATCTGACCGTGACGGCCGTGGCCGAAGGGCGCGACGCCGCCGAAGATATTCACGCCACGTTGATGGCGTAAGCAGAGGGAGATAAGCGAATGGCCAATCTCACATCAGAATTCATCGGGATCAAATCCCCCAATCCGTTCTGGCTGGCCTCGGCCCCGCCAACGGACAAGGAATACAACGTCCGCCGCGCTTTTGAGGCCGGCTGGGGCGGTGTCGTGTGGAAAACGCTGGGGTCCGAAGGGCCGCCGGTGGTGAACGTGAACGGCCCTCGGTATGGGGCGATCTGGGGGGCGGATCGCCGTCTTTTGGGTCTGAACAATATCGAGCTGATCACCGACCGCCCGCTTGAAACCAACCTGCGGGAAATCAAATCGGTGAAACGCGATTACCCGGACCGGGCGCTGATCATCAGCCT
>Ga0070724_10000555_pt1 | contig 25865 bp, 22 predicted proteins | sample tdDd001_FD_67278 | JGI IMG/M metagenome (GOLD analysis project Ga0070724, IMG submission 67278) | Marine sediment microbial communities from the Atlantic coast under amendment with organic carbon and nitrate - tdDd00.1 | ecosystem: Environmental > Aquatic > Marine > Coastal > Sediment | place... | reverse complement strand
AAGGTACAGGTATAGGTCTTTATATGAGTGAACAAATGGTAAAAAACCATATGAATGGAAATATTACTGTTGAAAATGACACTTATATATTTGAGGACAATAAATATACTGGTGCTTTATTTAAAATCTATCTTCCTTTATCTGAAGATTAACTCTTCAGATAAACTAATCCCCTAATAAATAATAGTATTTATACTAAAAAATTATTAAACTTCTTTTCTTTTTTATTCTTTCTTCCATTCGATTTTTTTTCGATTTTTTTTAATTAGACTTTCAAATATATAAAAATGAACTTCTATTCAATTAGGTTCTATTTGTATATTTGTTTAAAAAAGGACGAACAATGAAAAACTTAAAATTAAGCATGATTGCTGCTTTAGCAGTGGGGGTATGTTCTGTTTCTAATGCAGATTCTTTACAAGATGCATTAACAAACGGTAAAGTAAGTGGGGAAGTTACTGCGACGTATGAAACAAGAGATATGAATAAAGACAATGGAGCTTACTATAGAGATTCTGGTTACTCTGTAGGTTCTTTTGCTTTAAAATATGAAACAGGAACATGGAATAATTTAAGTCTTACTTCTAAATTTAGAGCTTATACAACTATCTTTGAAGATGATAAGAACTCTACTACTAGTTATGGTAAGGGTGATGCTAGTGAAAGATTTAGAGAAAAAAATGGTAAATCTAGATCTGTAGATATTGAAGAGTTATTTTTAACATATACACCTACTTCTAATGTTACAGTTAAGGCTGGTAGACAGTTTATCTCATCACACTGGGTAAATAAAACTCAAGATGCATTAAAAGTTGATGCTTCTTTTGGTGATACTTCACTTGAGGCAATCTGGTCACTAAGACACGGTAGAATCTACTCAAGAGATTATAGACCAATGACTAAGTTCAATGGAAATGAAGGTATGTATCAATTAGCATTATCACATAAATTCAATGACTCGATCTCTGCAACTGTTTATGATGCAATGTACCCAGATGTAAGAGATATCATTGGTGGTAAAGTTAACTTAAAACTTGACAAAGTATCACTTGGGGCTCATTATGCAGTAAGTAAAGAAGATGTAAATACTGTTGAAGACTCTAGTTTTCTTCATGTAACAGCTAGTACTTCTATTGCTGGATTCTCTCCTTATGCAGGATATGTAAAAGTTGATGATGATGCAGCATTCCCAGGATATGCAGCTGAAAATTCAGGGGAAACAAATGTACCATTTGAAGAGGGTGATTACTTCTATAGTAAAGGTGCAGAGACTATTTATTTAGGTGTTAGTAAATCATTTGGTGATTTAAGCGCAACACTACTTTATGGTATGACAGAGTATCTTGATGGTGCAAATAAAAAACAAGATATGGATGAAACAACTTTATGGTTAGGATATCCTGTAAACAAAAACTTAAAAGCAAACCTTGGGTACACAATTGTTAATGAAACAGATGCGGCAGCACATGGTGATTACAACCAATTAAATGCAACATTAACTTACTCATTCTAATAATATATTCCTCTTTTTTGAGGAATATATTTCTAAACCATAAAACTGCCTCTGTGCAGTTCTCCTTTTATGATAAGAGTTTTTTTGTTGATTTTCTCTTTGAGCATTAGAGGTAGTTTTATGGTTTAGTGTATTAGAGGATGAATGGTTAATCAGATACTTATTATTTTCCTCTTATAATATAAGAAATTCTCAGGGAAATAAATGAACTTTACGAGTGAAAAACAGCTTTTAAAAATTATTAAATACTTACCAACTATTTTTTTAATTGCTATCAGTTTAATTATCATTTCTTTTTTATATATTGAAAACCTTCAAACATTTAATAATCAAAAAGAACAAATACAAAATAACTATATTGCAAAGAGTAAAGAGATTATAACTGAAAGAGTTAATAACACTTACAACTATATTTTAAATATGCAACAAACAACAGAAAAAGAACTAAAGAAATCCCTTAAAGAAGAGATGAATAAAGCATATTCTATTGCATACTCTATATATGAAAACAACAAAGATACAAAAAGTGAAGAGGATATTAAAAAACTTATAAAAGACGCTATTAGGCCTATAAGATTTAATAATGGTAGAGGATACTTCTTTATTCATGATAAAAATATCTTTGCAAATACTATGCACCCTATTATGCCCCACTTAGAAGGAAGAAACTCTTACAATGTAAAAGATGCAAAGGGTGAATATATCATTAGACAAATGCATAGTGAACTTAGAAAAAGTGATGAAACATCTTTTGAGTGGTATTGGTATAAACCAGGTGATAAAAAAACTCAACATAAAAAAATAGGATATATTAGAAATTTTGAGCCATATAACTGGTTTATTGGAACTGGTGAGTATGTAAAAGATTTTGAGAAACAAGTACAAAAAAAAGTTTTAGAGAATATTCATACAACTACTTACGATAAATACGGTTATATTTTTGTAATTAGATACGATGGTGTAGTATTAAACTATTTTAACAATGATTTACAAAATAAAAATGCCCTTGAAATACCAAAGCTAAAAGAACAAACACAAAGAATTATTGATTATGCAAAAGATAAAAAAGCTGGATTTATTTCATATGATAAAATACCAAACCCACAAGATAATATAGCCTCAAGAAAAACTAGCTATATAAAAGCTGTTGATAATTGGCAATGGGTTATTGGAACAGGATTTTATGAAAATGATGTAAATGCACAAATTCAAATGAAAAAAGATGAATTAGATTCAAGTATTTTAAAACATATGCAAAATACTATTATCATCTCTATTGTAATTACTTTGGTTCTTTTAATTTTATCTTTATACCTAGCAAAAGTAATAAGTAAAAAGTTTAAAACCTATAAAAAAGAGATAGATTCTCATCTAAAAGATAAAGTAAAACAAGAAAATATTCTTGCACAACAAGCAAAGATGGCAGCAATGGGTGAAATGATTGGAAATATTGCCCACCAATGGAGACAACCTCTTTCAAGTATCACATCAAGTGCAACATCAATGGTTGTACAAAAAGAGATGAATCTACTTGAAGACAAGGCCTTAATAGAAGGATTAAAAGAGATAAATAAAAAATCTCAATATCTATCAGCAACTATAGATGATTTTAGAAACTTTTTTAACTCTAATAAGCATAAAAGTACATTTAATTTAAGAGGAAGTATTAAAGAGACTCTATCTATTTTAGATTCACCTTTAAAACATAAAGATATTACCGTAGTAGAAGATATTGAAAACCTTGATATTACTAACTATAAAAATGAATTCATGCAAGTTATCATAAATATTTTAAATAACTCAAAAGATGCATTAAGTCATAAGCATAGCAATAAATTTATTTTAATAAATGCCTATCAGAAGGACTCAAATTTAATTCTTGAAATTAAAGATAGTGGGGGAGGAATAAATGAAGATATTATTGATAAAATCTTTGATCCTTACTTTACTACAAAGCATCAGTTCCAAGGAACTGGAATTGGTCTTTATATGAGTAATGAAATCATCACTAAACATATGAAAGGTAAGATTGAAGCGAGTAATGAAGAGTTTTTATATGAAAATCATATACTTTTTGGAGCAAAACTAAAAGTTACTATACCTATTAGTTAATATGTTTTTTTGGAACTTCTATAAAAAACTTTGCTCCATTTTGAGTATTTTTAGCATAAATACTTCCATTGAAATGTTGTTGAATAATCTGTGCACTCATATACAATCCAATACCCGTACCTTGTGATTGATGTTTAGTTGTAAAATATGGATCAAAAATCTTATCTATTACATCAGAAGGAATTCCTCCTGCATTATCTTCAATCGTAATAGTTATATTTTCTTCATTATTCTCAAGAGAAAGTTTTACCCATTTTTTTTCAATATCTTTTTCTTCAAAGGCATCTTTAGCATTATTAAAAACATTAATTAATACTTGAGATAATTCACCTTCAATTAATTCTATCTCAATTTTATCTTCATAATTGATATCGTTTATTAACTCAATATATTTACTTTTTAATGTTGTGTTTACAATCTCAATTGCATAATCAATTCTATCTTGTAAAATCACCTTTTTATACTCTTTATTCTCTTTAATAAAATCTCTAAAAATATCAATTGTTTGAGATAAGTGCTGTGCTGTATGATTAAGTAAATCAAGCTCTTTAACTGATTCTTCCTTTGAATCAATTCCTAACTCCATTTTTAACTTTTGTCCACTTGCAACAGTACTAATTAAGCTTAATGGTTGTCTCCATTGATGGGCAATATTTCCTATCATTTCACCCATTTGAGCCTGTTTTGCATGTTCGTAAAGCTGTTTATCTTTTTCTCTGTTTTTTGAAGTCTCTTCTTCTATTTTTAATTCTAGATTTTCATTTAGATTTTTTAGAGCTTTTGTTTTTCTCTCTACTTCTATTTTTAAAATCTTTTTGTTTGTAAACTCTCTATAAATTACGTAAAATAACACTGCTAAAAATATAAATGAAGCAATATTTATCCACTTATTAAAATTTAAAATCTTTTCAATCTCTTCATTATAAGTATATGAAACAATATAAGCATCTGTTTTGTTTTCGTTTAATATATTTTTTATAGGTAAAAAAGAGATAACAATTAGATCATCATCCCTTACACCTAAGATTGCAAACTCTTTTGATGCTTTTATATTTTTATCAATAAGTTTTTTATTCTTTTTTATTGTCTCTCTTGAAATATCAATTTTGATATGGTTAACCTCTTTTACCTCAGAGATTAAATATTTCCTATGCTCTATACTTTGATGATATTCAGAATGTCCATTTGTAGATTGCCAAACTGCTTTACTTACAATATCTTTTTTAACTAAAAAGTGTGAGTGAATTTTATTCACATCATCTAATGTTTTTTGTGTAGACTCAGAAGAGAAAGTAATATCAAAACAACCTAAATACTCACCATGTTCATCAAATAATGGATAAATATTTCTAAAACCATGGCTCACTTTTCCTTGTTCAAAGCCATGTAGTATTTTTTTGTTTTTGTTTACATAAACTACACTATGTCTAACTTTGGTTAAATCATCTCCAAATTTATCAGGTCTATGCATTCTTAAAAAAGTTTTATTATCTCTTGTTGCAAAAAGAATAATCTTAACCCCTTGAATCTTTAAACTATCAAATTTCTTTTTCAAGATTGTATGTAATTGTTCTCTAAGCTCTTTTTTTCTCTCTTCACTTGCATCTAGAGCTTCTCTTAAAATACTCATTATTTTTTTATTTCTAGGAAGAGTATATGCCATAGAATCAGCAGTTTGTATATTGTAATAGTTTGTAATATCGTAGTGAAGCTTTAACTCTTTAACTGAGTCATTAAGCTCAATGTCTATTTGTTGTTGTTTATTTATATTAAATAAGTAAATAGAAATAATGTATACAATTATAAAAGTTATAAAGAAAGTTACTTTGAGTTTTTTCATAAAAAAATTATATTATTTTGTAACTTTTAAAGTTATAAAATGTCGAGTAATTTACTTAAGTTAATCCCCTATGGGATTAACTTTTAAATATTATAATATTTAGCTTCGTGGTGAGGAACAACTATTGCACAAGTTGTTTGTTCAGGGTGCATTTGGAATGTTTCAGATAACTCTATTCCAAACTCTTCAGGGTTTAATAAATCAAAAATATCTCTATTTTGTGCTAAGTCAGGACAAGCAGCATAACCAGGAGAGTATCTACAACCTACATATTGTTTCATTTGAACATCATTTAAAGTATGCCCTTCTTTTGGAACAATATCTAAATCAAGTCTTACTTGTTTATGTAAAACCTCAGCTAATGCTTCAGCAAGTTCAACACCTAATCCATGGATTTGGTAGTACTTATTAAACTCACCTTTGTTGTAGTATTCTCTTTCATAATCTGCAACTTTTAATCCAGCACTAGCAAGTGTAAATGCAACAACATCTAATCTATCATTTGCAAAATAATCAGCAATACATCTATATGGTTTTCTCTCTTGTCTTGGAAATTCCATAACTTTGATTGCTTCTTCTAAAGGTGGTACATTTTTTGCTTCTTCAAGTGAATTAAACAGATACTTTTTATCAAAAATATACAGTTTATTATCATGAGAAATACAAGGGAAATAAGCATAAATAGCAATTGGGTCAAAAATATTATTATCAATTAACTCTGCTTTTAACTCTTCATACATTGGTTTTACAACTTCTTCTTCATGTTTCATGAAATCAGTAGAACTTTGTTTACCTCTTTTATATCCCCATCTTTGTCTAAATAGAACTCTGTGATTAATCCATTTAAATACAAGCTCTTTATCAACAGCATCACCAGTTTTTGTAACTCTATCCCAAATTGGAGGGAATGTAAACTCTGTTGGTTTAGGTAATTCAATCTGCTCATAAGGAGGGATAACTACCTCTTTTTTAGCCACTTTATCACTAGTATCAACTTCTTCAACTAAATCAGCAGCTAATGCTGTATTATCAAGTTCACCCTCTTCAATTCTTTGCATTGAAACAACACCATCAAAGGCGTCTCTACAATAAAAAATTGGACCATCATAAATTGGTCTACAATAATCATTGATAAACCCTTTAGTAAGAGCAGCACCACCTAAAAGTACAGGAATATCAATACCTTGTTTTTGTAACTCTTCTAAGTTCTCTTTCATTACAGCAGTTGATTTTACTAGAAGTCCACTCATACCAATAGCTTGTGCTTTGTGTTCTTTTACTGCAATAATAAAGTCATTTAAATCAGCTTTAATACCAATATTGATTACTTTAAATCCATTATTAGAAAGGATAATATCAACTAAGTTTTTACCAACATCGTGAACATCACCTTTTACAGTTCCTAATACAAGTACAGTCTCAGATGCTTTTTCTTCTTTTGGTAAATATGGGTTTAAAGCATCAACAGTTGCTTTCATAGTCTCAGCACTTTGAAGTACAAATGGCAACTGCATTTGACCAGAACCAAACAGTTCACCAATTACTTTCATACCATCAATTAACCACTCATTTACTATAGTTTCAGGAAGAACTTCATGTCTTAACTCATCAACTAATGGAAGCATTCTTTCTTTATCACCATCTAAAAGAAGTTTTTTTACTTTCTCAATTGGTTCAAGTTTTTGGAACTCTTCATCAGAAGTATCTTCTTGTGCATCTACATTTGAGAAATGATCAATAAATGCAAATAATGGATCCCCATCTTCTTGATTATTAAAGATTAAATCATCACAAGCTTTTCTATCTTCTTCTGAAATTTTATTTAGTGGTAAGATATGTTTAACATTTACAATTGCAGATGTTAATCCAGCTTTTACACAATGGTCTAAATAAATAGAGTTAAGGTAAACTCTTGCTTTAATATCAAGACCAAATGAGATATTAGATAATCCTAAAGTAGTACCAACTTCTGGGTGTCTAATTTGGAATTCTCTAATAGCTTCAAGTGTTTCAATACCAGCTGTTCTATACTCATCATCTCCTGAACCAATAGTAAATGTAAGCATATCAAATACTAAATCTTCAGGGTTAATTCCATGTCTATTTACACATAAATCATAGATTCTCTCAGCAATTTCAAGCTTTCTATCAAGTGTTTTAGCCATTCCAACTTCATCAATTACAAGACAAACTAGTGAAGCTCCAAACTTTTTAGCTAATAAACAAATCTCATCAAACTTCTCTTCACCATCTTCAAGGTTAACAGAGTTGATAATAGCTTTTCCACCAATTTGTTTTAATGCTGCTTCAAGTGCAGGAATTTGAGTTGAATCTGGCATAAGTGGAAGTCCAACTTTTTGAGAGTATAAAGATACAACTTTATCCATATCTCCTCTCTCATCTCTTCCGGCAAATCCAACAGATACATCAATTACGTGTGCACCTGCTCTTACTTGTTGTTGTCCAACAGATAAAGTTCCCTCGTAATCATTCTCTTTTAGAAGTTCTCTAAAGGCTTTAGAACCAGTAGCATTTGATCTCTCACCAATAAGTAAAGGACCAACTTCTTGCTTAAGAGGCATTGTGTTAAATAGTGATGCCAATGAAGTTTGAATATGCCCTTGAGGATCTTTTGGAACAATAGTTGAAACTTCTTGTGCAAGTTTTTCAATATGCTCAGGTGTTGTACCACAACATCCACCTAAGAAAGAAACTCCATTATAATCTAAGAACTCTTTTTGAAGTTTTGTAAACTCTTCAGGTCCCATTGGGTAATACGTTTGTCCACCTTTATTTTGTGGAAGTCCCGCATTTGCATGAACAGAAATTGGAAATTTACAAACTTCACTTAAAGTCTTAACATGCTTGTTTACTTGCTTAGGCCCTGTACCACAGTTGAATCCTAAAGACATAATATTAAATGGCTCCATAATAGTTGCAATTGTAGTTGCATCAGTACCAATTAGCATAGTTCCAGACATCTCAATAGTTACAGATACCATGATTGGAATATGTGGTGCTGCATCATGTAGTGCATGTAACGCTGCTTTAATTTGAAGTGGGTCTTGACAAGTCTCTAATAAGAAAATATCTGTTCCACCATCTCTTAGACCTTCAGCCATGATTTTATAACCATCATACATCTCATCATAACCAATGTGTGCAAGTGAAGGAAGTTTTGTTCCAGGACCAATTGATCCTAATACATATCTTGGTTTCTCAGGTGTTGAGAACTTTTCACACGTCTCTTTTACTAATGCTGCACCTAATCTTGATAACTCATATGAAGTTTCAGGAATTTGATACTCATCTAAAACCCATGGCATTGAACCAAAAGTATTAGTTGAAATTAAATCAGCTCCTGCTTTTGCATAGTTATCGTGGATGACTCTTAAAATATCTGGTGCAGTAAGGTTTAGAAGTTCATTACAACCCTCTAAATTTATTCCTTCATACATCCAATATTCAGGTTTAATATCCGCTGCTTGAAGCTGTGTCCCCATCGCTCCATCAATGATTAAAACTCTATTTTTAATCGATTCTTGTATTTTTTCTAACATTTTTTATACTCTATATTATTATTTTATTTTTATTATAATTATTATTGATATTTATTAAGTAGATAGTGTATTTAAAAGTTCGTTAAAAAGTCGTTAAGCAATAAATTTACAGCTATTTTTTAAACAAATTTGCGACTTTGTTGCACTTATATTTTCAAAATCTATATTGCTTTTTTGATACAATATTAAAACAAAGGTTTTCATATGAAATTAGAAGAGATAGAAAAAATATTACTAGAAAAAAATGGTGCCCATATCGACTTCCCTTTTGGGGAAGAATATATGGTTATAAAAATAGAAACAAAACTTTTTGCTATTGTCTCTATAGAGGATAATCCACTAAGAATAAATCTTAAATGTGAGCCAAATGATGCTATTGCTTATAGAGAAATTTATGAGAGTGTAATTCCAGGATATCATATGAATAAAAAACACTGGAATACTGTTATACTAGATGGTTCCGTACCACTTGAAGTATTAAAAGACATGATAGACCAATCTTATGATTTAGTCTTTAAAAAGCTTACAAAAGCACAAAAGCAAAACTTGCTTTTGAACTAATTAGTTTTTAATAATTACTCTAATCACACAAGCTTCACCTTGGTGACCTTTTCCTTCATCTAAAATAGTAACCACTTCCTTAACTTCTGTATCATATAAAGCAAAGTGCTTAGTGAAATCTTCTACTGTATATAAAAGATCTTCATCTTTTGGTCCACCACTATTATATTCTAATTGTTTTGTTGAAAAGAATTCACCAATAAAAATACCATCCACTTTTAATGAATCTTGAATCTTATCAAACAGGTCTTCTCTTTCACTTTTATACATATGTAAATAAGAAGCAACAATCACATCGTATTGCTCTTTTACTTCCCACTCATTTAGATCTGCACAAATAGTTTCAACTTTTACATTCTCTTCTAAAGCTCTAAAGTGAAGTTTTGAAAGTCCAATATCAGACGCATCAATAGCAGTAACAGTAAAACCTCTTTTTGCTAAAAAGATTGCATTTCTTCCTTCACCTTCACCTAAACATAAAACCTTAGCACCTCTTGGAAAACTCTTTGAGTTTGAAGCGATAAATGTATTAGGTTTTGTTCCATATAGAAAACCTTCTCTTGAAAACTTTTGATTCCAAAACTCTTGTTGACTCATTATTTTTTCTTTCCTTTTTTAGGTGTACTACAATCAGTAGTAATTCTATCAAACATAGTAATATACCAGTCATCATCTATATAATTTAAATAGTAAATAATCTCAGGTGTTAAAACTACTTTATATCCAGTTTTTTCTATTAATTTTGCTTTATGTAAATCTTCTTCTTGATATTTTATATCTTTACTATAAGAGTTAATATAATCCATTAAAGATGAAAGATATGTTCTAGTTTTATCATTTAGATAAATCCCCTCATCATTCCAACCATAATAAGCATCATTTTTAGGACTACATCTAAAATTTACATTTTCTTGTTTAATTGGTAAAACTACTGCTTTTTTAGAAACCCTTGAAATCAAGTGTGATATTTCATCAGTTTTATCTTCAATAATATTATAAATCTTTTTTTGAGGAACAAATACCTTATGTCCATCTAATTTATATAAATTATAAAAACCAAACTCTGGGTGGATAAACTTTTTATTAATTAGATTTAATTGATTATTAGCCATTGCAGAAGTTATACTTTTAACTTTTAATAAAAGATTTTCATCTACAGCTTTTCTCTCATACACAAACTCTTTTTTTTCAGGTGTTAAAATATTTTCTAAATCTATCTCTTTAACACTACAACCTGTAAAAATAAACACTGTTACAAAAAACATTAAAACATTTGATAATTTACTATTCATTTACTTTTTGATGATACCTTATAATTTTGGTGTAAATATACCATAAAAAAATATTAAAATTTATAAAAAAAGATTAGATATTAGATTATCACTATATTTTAATAAAAGCTTAGATAAAATATTAGCTAAAAATTAAATCATTAGGAATTTATAAGATGACTGAAGCAAAGTATATATGGATGGATGGAGAATTTGTAGATTGGCATGATGCTAAGGTGCATGTTCTATCTCACACATTACATTATGGAAACGGTGCTATTGAGGGTACAAAAGCATATAAAACTCATGATGGAAGATGTGCAATTTTTAAATTACAAGAGCACACAAAAAGACTTATAAACTCAGCTAAAATGACATTAATTGATGTTCCTTTTACTGAAGATGAATTAAATAAAGCACAAATTGAATTATTACAAAAAAATGAATTAACAGAAGGTGCTTATATTAGACCACTTGTTTACTTAGGTTATGGTGTAATGGGACTATATCACAAACAAGCTCCTGTAAACGTATCTATTTCTGCATGGGAATGGGGAGCGTACTTAGGTGAAGAAGGTATGAAAAAAGGTGTAAGAGTAAAAATTGCTTCAATGACAAGAAACTCGAACACTTCTGGAATGGGTAAAGCAAAAGCTGTTGCAAACTACTTAAACTCTCAAATGGCAAAAGGTGAAGCTGTTGAGTGTGGATATGATGAAGCATTATTAAGAGATGACCAAGGTTATATTGCTGAAGCATCTGGTGCTTGTTTCTTCATCGTAAGAGATGGTGAAATCATCACTCCTCCAAATGATAACTCTTTAGAGTCAATTACACAAAAAACTGTAATTGAACTAGCTGAAGATTTAGGTTACACTGTTGTAAGAAGAAGACTTACAAGAGAAGAAGTTTATATCGCTGATGAAGCGTTCTTCACAGGTACTGCTGTTGAAGTTACTCCAATTAGAGATATTGACGCAAGAATTATTGGAACTGGTGAAAGAGGACCAATTACTGAGGCTTTACAAACTGCATACTTTGATGTAGTTGCTGGTAAAAACGAAAAGTATTTAAAAGATTTAACATATATTAATTAAGGATAAATATGCCAATTGATAACGACTATTTTAAAAATAGGCAACAACAAAATAAAAACACTGGTGGTGGAAACAATGGTGGAGGTGGTAACTACCAACCTCCTTTTGAGCCACCTGAAATGTTCAAAAACTTTGGGAAAAAAGCTGGAATCATCTATGTAATAATCGGTCTTATTGCTGTATTATTTATTTTCAAGCCATTCCTTACAATCGAATCTGGTTTCGTTGGAATTAAACAAACATTAGGTAAATATAATGAAGAACCATTAACACCTGGTTTCCACTTTATTATTCCTGGATATCAAAAAGTTCTTATTGTTGATACAAAAGTAAGACTTATGAACTATGCTTCTGTTGAAACAGCTGGTGGGTTTGATCAAAGTATTAGAAACAACCCAGCTATTAACATTCTTGATGCCAGAGGTTTACCAGTTTCTATTGAATTAACTGTTCAATATAGACTTACTGCAGCTGGAGCACCTACTACAATTGCTACATGGGGACCATCATGGGAAGATAAAATTATCAACCCAGTTGTAAGAGATATTGTAAGAAACGTTGTAGGTAACTATACAGCTGAAGAATTACCAACAAAAAGAAATGAGATTGCTCAAAAAATTCAAGCTGGTATTGAACAAGAAGTTAGTAGTCTTGAAGGAACACCAGTATTATTACAATCGGTTCAATTAAGAGAGATTGTATTACCTGAGAAAATCAAAGAGCAAATTGAGAGAGTTCAAATTGCTAACCAAGAATCTGAAAGAGTTAGATACGAAGTATTAAGAGCAAAACAAGAAGCTGAGAAAAAAGCTGCACTTGCAAAGGGTGAGGCTGACAAAAATAGAATTGAAGCACAAGGTAGAGCAGATGCTGTAACTATTGAAGCAAAAGCTCAAGCTGCTGCAAATAAAGAGATTGCTAAATCTTTAACTCCTCAATTATTACATATGCAACAAATTGAAGTGCAAGGTAAATTTAACGAGGCTTTAAAAACAAACAAAGATGCTAAAATCTTCTTAACTCCTGGTGGTTCAACTCCAAATATCTGGGTTGATACAAAGAGTAAGTCAAGAGACGCGGCAATTAGCCAATAGTAAATAAAATAGAGTAGATTTCTACTCTATTTACTATCATGAAAAAAACAATCCTTGTTCTAATAACTGCCCTTATTGCAATTGCTTTATTTTTCTATTTTCAAAAGAGTAAATCTTTAAAAGTAGAGAATACGAAGGATAAACCAATTACAAAAACTGCTACACCTAAAAAAGAAGAAATCAAAAAAACAACTCCTGTAAAAACAAAATCTAATGATGAAAAACAAACTATTAAAAAAGATTTACCTAAATTAGATTTAGAATTAAAAGTTGATAAAAATGATCTCTATAAAAATCAAAAATATGATAGTGTAAAATCTATCAATAACAATAGCACAAAAAAAGATGAAAAAGATTTTGATTTTGATATTGGTGTAGATGTAGATAAAAAGAAAAAAGAACTAGATGGATTTAATTTTAATCTAGAGAAAAAATTTTAGGAGAACACATGGAAATTTTAGAAAAAATTGACTGGAAAAAAATGGATGGATTAATTCCAGTAGTTACTCAAGATGCAACTACTAAAGAGGTTTTAATGCTTGCATATATGGATAAAGAAGCATTAGAATTAACTCTAAAAACAAATGTAGCACACTACTTTAGTAGAAGTAAACAAAGAATCTGGAAAAAAGGTGAAAGTTCAGGACACACTCAAGAAGTTGTTGAAGCTTTAGTTGATTGTGATGATGATACTTTATTATTAAAAGTTAATCAAACTGGTGTTGCTTGTCACACTGGTAGAGTTTCTTGTTTCTTCACAGATGTTCACACAAGTGAAGAAGTATCAGAAGTTAAAGTAGATACAACAGCTGCATACGGTGTAATTGATACACTTTTCCATGTTATCCAAGAAAAAAGAAATGATGATCCATCAACATCATATACTGCAAAACTTCTTCAAGGAAAAGAAAACTCTATGCTTAAAAAGATTGTTGAAGAAGCTGGAGAGTTTACATTTGCAGTAAAAGATAAAGATGAAGAAGAAATCGTATATGAAGCTGCTGATTTAGTTTATCACATGCTAGTTGCAATGGCTTCAAAAAATGTAAGTCCAGATAGAGTTAAACAAGAGTTAGCTAGAAGATTTGGAATGTCAGGAATTGAGGAAAAAAACTCAAGAAGTGAAAAATAAAGAATAGACTTTTCTATTCTTTATCTCTAATAAACTTTTTTACTATATAACTTAACGCCATAAAAGCTACAAGTCCTACAAATACAATTAATCCAATTTTATCTAAATACATCGCTTCCCCTTTATATATATTTAGAAATGTGCAAACTGTGCATATATCTTTATTTATTATAATCCAATAATTATTAATTTTGCAATTATTTTATAAGTATATATTATGATTTTAGATTTATCTAAAAGGGTTATAAGATAGTTTTATATTTAATATAAGAGTTAAATAAAAAGAGCAAAAGCTCTTTTTATTAGGGATTAGTTACAACCGCACCCTGTTCCACATCCACCTGAAGATTGTTGTGATTGAGATTGTTGTGCTGCACCAGCACCTGCTGCAGATGTTGAACAAGCTGATACACCAGGAGGTGTAGTAGGCTGAATGTCTGCATTTGTTCTATCATCATCAATTGAAGTTAAGAAATCAATTATTTTTGAAGCAGCTTCCATGTATCTTTTTGCAGATACTGATTCTGGATTAAAGTAAGTGATTGGTTTTCCACCATCTCCACCTTCTCTAATAGCTGGTTCAATTGGTAAGTTACCTAATACTTGAGTATTGTATTGATCTGCTAAATCTTCACAAGTTCCCATTCCAAAGATATCTGATTCTGTTTCACAAGATGGGCAAATAAATCCACTCATATTTTCAACAATACCAGCTACTGGAATATGTAATTTTTGGAACATATCTAATGATCTTCTTGAATCATCTAAAGCTACGTGTTGAGGAGTAGTTACATTGATACCTGCTGCTACTGGTACTGATTGTGCTAAAGTTAATTGAGCATCACCTGTTCCTGGTGGCATATCAATATATAAGATGTCTAAATCTTCCCATAAAATATCTCTTAATAGTTGCTGGATTGCTTTCATAATCATAGAACCTCTCCAGATTACAGCTTGTCCTTCATCCATTAGAACACCCATAGACATTACAGCTACACCGTATGCCATTAAAGGTTTTGCTTTATCACCGATAACTTCTACTTCTTGACCTTGTAATCCCATCATTCTAGGAATATTTGGACCATAAATATCAGCATCTAAGATACCAACTTTTTTACCTTGCATTGCTGATGCTACTGCTAAGTTCACAGTTGTAGTTGATTTACCAACTCCACCTTTACCAGAACTTACCATTACAACTTTTTTAATTTGTGGTGCAATGTTTTTTCCACTTTGTGAGTTTGAGTTTTGTTTTGGTGCTTGAGGCTTATTGAATCCAAGTCTAGCTTGTAACCCAATAGCGTTCATACAGGCATGAATATCTTTTCTTAATTGATCTTCAACTTCTGGTGAAGATGATGTAATATCTAATGCAATTGAAGCTAAGTCTCCATCTAATTGAATATCTTTTACGAAACCAAAGTCCATAATAGATTTTTGGAAACCAGGATATTTAACGTTTTCTAGTTCTTTTTTAATATCTTCTATAGTTGCCATAGAAAAATTCCTTTATAAAATTTATTAATTTTTTGTATTATAATTTAAATAGGATAATTTTTGTCTTAATTAGACTATAATATTTTCATAGTGTGAAAAAAGTAAACAGTTCTTTACCTTTTATCCTATAAAGATATTTTATCAAAAGTTTATGTAATAGATAGAATTTTTTGCTTATGCAATAAGATTTTTTATATATTTGCAGAGTTTGTAATAGTTGTAAATAAAAAAAGCCTAACAAGTAAACTTGTTAGGCTTTTAATTAGCATTACTCAGACTTTTATCGTCTAATCTGCAGATTCATGAAAACTTACGCAAATCAAGATTTGCTATTTTCAAATAAATCTTGTAAATGCATTAAAGAGTGATACTGTTTACTCTTATGCTCCTGCATTCACCATAGCTTCACCATGGTCTTCTACGATTTTTTGAGTAATTTTGTATGAACAAAACTTTGGTCCACACATAGAACAAAATTCTGCTTCTTTAAATACATCTTGAGGAAGAGTTTCATCGTGGTACTCTTTTGCTCTTTCTGGGTCTAAACATAATTCGAATTGTTTATTCCAGTCAAATGCATATCTTGCATCAGACATTTCATCATCGATATCTCTAGCATTTTTTCTACCTCTTGCAATATCAGCAGAGTGAGCAGCAATTTTATATGCAATAATACCTTCTCTAACGTCTGCAGCATTTGGTAATCCTAAGTGCTCTTTTGGAGTTACATAACATAACATAGATGCACCATGCCATCCACCAACAGCTGCACCAATTGCAGAAGAGATGTGGTCGTAACCAGCAGCGATATCTGTAGTTAATGGTCCTAAGATATAGAATGGAGCTTCATGACAATACTCTTGCTCTAATTTCATATTTCTTTCAATTTGATTTAACGGAACGTGACCTGGACCTTCAATCATAACTTGAACATCTTTTTCCCAAGCTCTTAGCGTTAATTCACCTAATACTTTAAGCTCATTTAATTGTGCAGGGTCTGAAGCATCTGCTAAACATCCTGGTCTTAATGAATCTCCTAAAGATAAAGATACATCGTATCTTCTACAAATATCTAAGATATCATCAAATGCATCATAGAATGGGTTTTCTTTGTGGTAGTGCATCATCCATGCAGCCATTAAAGAACCACCTCTTGATACGATTCCCATTTTTCTTTTTGCTACGTGTGGCATAAATTGAAGTAAGAATCCAGCGTGAATAGTAAAGTAAGAAACACCTTGCTGTGCTTGCTTTTCTAATACTTTTAACATTACATCAATAGATAAATCTTCAATCTTATTGTTACAATCGTGAAGAATTTGATACATTGGAACTGTACCAATTGGAACATTTGAGTGACCAATTACAGCCTCTCTAATTGCATCTAAGTCACCACCCGTACTTAAATCCATAATAGTGTCTGCTCCATATTTTAAACAAACATCAACTTTTTCAACTTCTGCATCAATATCAGAAGCTAAAGCAGAAGAACCAATGTTTGCATTAATTTTACAAGAAGAAGCAATTCCAATAGCCATAGGTTTTAAGTTTCTATGGTTAATGTTTGCAGGAATAATTAATCTTCCTCTTTCAATCTCAGATCTAACTAATTCAGGATCTAAGTTTTCAACTTTGGCAACATACTCCATATCTGGAGTGATGATACCTTGTTTTGCATAATACATTTGAGTTCTAACTTTATCATCTTTGTGATTGTCTAGCCAATCTCTCATTTTAAAAATCCTATAATATTTATTTTTTTAAATTAAATTTATTTTAATCAATAGGCTGATTATATCTAAATTTGTTTAGAGAAGCTTAATTCTAGGTGTTAATTTATTTTTATTATATGTATAAGTTTCTTTTCTATATAATATTCATTATTCGTTTATTTAATTACATTAAAATATAAATAAACAAAACATAGGATTATGTATGGAAAAACTTATTGCAAAAATTGATTCACTACCACCTCTTCCTAACAGTATATTAGAACTTGAAGATTTTAGGAAGGTTCAAAACAATAATCCTGAAGAATTAATAGAAATTATTGAAAAAGATCCTCTTTTAGTATCAGCTATATTAAGAGTAGCAAACTCATCAATGTTTGGATTTAGAAGTACTGTAGATACTCTAAGTAGAGCTATTAATCTACTTGGTATAAACTTCACAATCTCACTTGCTATTGGTTCTATTGTTCAAAATACAGTTAAATCAAACCTATCACCTTATGGTATTTCAAATGATGAGTTTTTAGAAGTGTGTGCACTAGCTACAAAGATTGTTAATACATGGGTTGCTAAAATTGATAGCAATTTAAAAGATGATTTATTAATGCCTGCATTTTTACAAGAAACTGGTAAATTCATCATTGCGAACTTACTTCAACAAGAAGATAAGGCAAAAGACTTCCTAAAAGCATTAAACAGAACAAATGATATAACAAGATGTGAAGAAGAGTTTATAGGTTTTTCAAGTGCAAGAATTACAGCAAATGTATTTAAACATTGGTCATTAAGTCACAATCTTATTTTCTCAATTGGTTTTGTTGGTGACCATGAAGCTTGTCCTATAAACTTTAGAGAAAATGCAAAAATCTTAGAGATTGTAAAGATTCTTGCAGATATCAGAAACCCTCTAAATGACGAGGCTATTGAAAAAGCTTTAGAGCTTGCAGAAGTGTATGGATTTGATAAAGAAACACTAGAGAAAACTATTATTCAGATAAAAGCAGAAATTAGAAAAAACTCTTAACTTTCGCATAAGAAACAATAGATTATAATATGTAACTTTTTTACACAAAGGGACCGTATGCAAGATGTTACGCTCATCGTCTTATGTGCCGGAAATTCGACACGGTTTGAACATAAAGCGAAGAAACAATGGCTTAGAATTGACAATGATCCACTATGGTTATTTGTAACAAATAGACTAAGTCAAATAAGCAACTTTAATAAAATCATAGTAACTTCACATGCCAATGAAATTACATACATGGAAAACTTTTCAGATGATTTTACCTATGTTACAGGTGGTAACACAAGACAAGAGTCAATAAAAAACTCTTTAGCACAGGTGGATTCTGAATATGTAATGGTTACTGATGTTGCAAGGTCATGCATACCTCAAAGTGTAATTGAAAATCTACTAAATGAAAAAGACAATGCTGATTGTATTGTTCCTGTTCTAAATGTTTCAGATACTGTAATATACAATGAAGAGACAATCAATAGAGATAATGTAAAACTAATCCAAACACCACAACTTTCAAGAACTTCTGTTTTAAAAGATGCCCTAAAAACTGATGTTGAATATACTGATGATAGCTCTGCTGTAAAAGCAATGAATGGAAAAATCAAATATGTTGAAGGAAGTGTTGAAAGTAAAAAGCTTACTTTTGGTGATGAACTAAAAGAGATTCCATGTTTACAAGCCCCATCTAAAAACTTCTTTACTGGTCAAGGTATAGATATTCATCAATTTGAAGATGATAAAAAAATGTACCTTGGTGGAGTTGAAATTCCTTGTGATTATGGATTTAAAGCTCATAGTGATGGCGATGTTTTACTTCACTCAGTTATTGATGCACTTCTTGGTGCAATTGGAGCTGGAGATATTGGAGAGTTCTTCCCTGATACAGACCCAAAATACAAAGGTGCTGATTCAAAACTTCTTATGGAAGAGATTGTAAGTTTTGTTTATAACGTAGGTTATGAGATTGTAAATGTTGATTTGACTATTTTAGCTCAACAACCAAAAATCAACCCTCATAAAAAAGAGATAAAAACAATGCTTTCAAAACTTTTAGGTATTGAAAAGCAGTTTATTAACATAAAAGCAACTACTGGTGAAAAAATGGGATTTGTTGGTAGAAAAGAAGGAGTTGCAGTTCAAAGTATTGCAACTTTAAAATATTATAACTGGAAATAAATATGAATATTTTAATTATTGAAAACGAGATTTATCTAGCGCAAAAAGTTGTTTCAAGACTACTTGATGATGGACATAGTTGTGATTACATCGAATCACCAAATATTGATAACCTATCAAAAGATTATGATATCGTATTATTATCAACTTCACTACCATCAAGTTTGTGTAAAAATATAATCAAGAAGTATTGTGAAAACTCTATCATACTTCTATTAGTATCATATATTTCAGATGAAACAGTTACTAATCCTATCAAAGATGGTGCAAAAGATTATATTATGAAGCCATTCTTAATGGATGAGCTAGTTAGAAAAATCTATCACTATAAAGAGTGTAGAAGTCTTAGAAGAGAACTTCAAACACTAAGAGAATATGTTGATTTTATTATGTCTGATATTGATACAACAGATACATTCTTACCACCATCATTCCCATCACTTATTGAGTCTAACTCACAAAAGTGTGCTGATAAGTTAGTATTTGAATTATCTAGAAAATTAGATATGCCAATATCTTTTATATCATTAAACTCATCTACTTGGCAAAAACAATTAAATAGTTTAGATGACAAAGGTATTATCTACTTAACAGAGTACCATACACTTAAAAGAACAGCAAAAGATAATCTAATCAAGCTAATTGAGCATAAAAACTGTGTTATCTCTTCACTTGAAACAGAAGAAGATTTCCCATATAGAAAAATAGAGTTTAACAACCAAAATCTTCTAATGTCAAATACAAATATTATGACTATTAACGATTATGTAAAACTAATGGTTTTATCATACCAATCAAAATATCCAGATACAGAACTATCTAAAAAACTTGGTATTTCAAGAAAATCTCTTTGGGAAAAGAGAAAGAAACTTGGAATAGAAAAAAAGAAGTAAGGTAATATATGAACTTAAGAAAATTCTTTTTAACAGTTGGATTTTCAGGGCTTTTTCCAAAAGCTCCTGGAACAGTTGGTAGTTTAGTTTCACTTTTTCTAGCTATTCCTGTTTTATATTATTTTGATTCATCAACTCTATTTTTACTTGCAATACTTATTACAGTAATTTCTGTAAAACAAATCAACATCTATGAAAAAGAAGTTGGAGAACATGATAGTAAAGAGATAGTTATTGATGAACTAGCTGGTATGTGGATAGCTCTTTCTATTTGTAATATCAACATGGAAAACACAACTCACGCTATAATCCTTGGTGTATTAGCATTTATCTTCTTTAGAGTATTTGATATTTGGAAACCTTCAATCATTGGTAAAATAGATGAAAAAGTAGAAGGTGGCTGGGGAGTTATGGGTGATGATGTCCTAGCAGGTATCGCTGGTGGTATTGCTGCTGCTGGTGTTTATCAATTACTTTTAACAGTTGGTTTATAAAACTACTTAAAATATATACTAATTATCAAGCTTAGCTTGGTAATTAATACTTAAAATCTACACTTATAAAATTAATCTGTGTTTTCAATTTTTTTATTTCATGACGTAAAATGTGACGCGCTTATTATATAATTTTTATTTTATTTTAGTTCTTAAAAAAGAAAGAAAAACCTAATGATGGGAAACCAAGTATTTTAATGATTATTCTATCGATAATTATGTTATCACTAAGTACAATATTTAATTTTGAAATAGGTAATGGTTCAATAGGATATATAATTGGTAGTGTTTTTTTTATACCTATATTGATGCTAATAGTATTTTCTTTATTTAAAGATTCAAGAAATTGGAAATCAAGAACAAAGGTTATATTTTACTCTTCAATATTTGTTCTTATTTCATCGTTTGATAACTTAATTACAACTATTTAATCTACCTAAATTATAATAGCTTCTTACTATTAATTTTTTAATACATTAAAAAAGCCAAATAGCAAAAAGAGGAATGCTACTTGGCTTTAGGAATTAAATTACATCTAAACGAAAAAAGGGAAACTCAATAATGAGTTTCCCTTTTTTGATAGCTAAATAAACTAAATTACTTAACTATCTTAGCAAACTCATCAAAGATATATTTAGACTCGTGAGGTCCTGGAGATGCTTCTGGGTGGTGTTGAACAGAGAAAATCTCTTTGTTCTTATATTTTACACCTTCAATTGTGTTATCAAATAAGTTCTTGTGAGTAATCTCAGCAATCTCTACAATTGAATCAGGAACATTATAGTTGTGGTTTTGTGCAGTAATTTCAACTACTCTTGTTTCTGGATTAGCAACTGGGTGGTTTCCACCGTGTTGTCCAAATGGTAACTTGTATGTATCATGACCATGAGCAATTGATAACATTTGGTGACCTAAACAAATAGCAAACATTGGAATTCCAGCGTTGATTAGTTTTTGAACTTCTTTTTTCTCTTCTGTTAAAGTTAATGGATCACCTGGTCCATTTGATAAGAAGATTCCACCAATCTCTTTAGCTTCAAATCTAGCGATTAAATCATTTGCTTTGAAAGTTGAAGGAACAACTTCTACTTCAAGACCTGATTGAACTAATTCATTTAAGATATTTCTTTTTACACCAAAATCTACAACAACGATTTTCTTATCACTCATTACAGCTTTGTTGTAAGCTTTTGCTTCATGGTTCCAAGCACCAGATTTGTGAATGTATGATTCTTTTGTAGATACTTGCTCAATGTAGTTAATATCTTCAATTCTTGGACTTGCAGCTAATTTAGCAGCTAACTCTTCTTTATCAGAAATTTCAGTTGATGCAATCATCATCATTGCACCCTCATCTCTAATCATTTTAGTTAAGTATCTAGTATCAATTGCAGTAATACCTAATACAGAGTGTTCTTTTAATAATGAATCTAAATCACCTTCACCTCTGTAGTTTGAATACTCATGGTGATAATTTCTTACTAAAACACCTTTACAGTAAGCTGTTTTACTCTCCATATCATCAGCATTAACACCAACATTACCAATCTCTGGCATTGTAAATGTAACGAACTGTCCTGCATATGATGGATCAGTAATAATTTCTTGGTAACCAGTTAATGACGTATTAAATACGATTTCACCAACAGCAGTTCCTGCAGCACCAAAAGACTTTGCTTCTAAGAATGTTCCATTCTCTAAATATATCCATACTTTTTGCATATTATATTAATCCTCTTTTAATTAATTCCTCTTCATATAATCTATGATAAACTAAATCGTAATCCTCAGTTCCAGGGATTAGCTTTCTCTTATAGTTTTTAAGTTTAGCTAACACCGCTGAATCTGCTTGCTCAAAACCTTTCATAAACTCATCAATAGATGAGAAGATAATATTCTTCACTTGGTTATCAGAACAAGTGTAGTGAATAAAATCCTCTTCCCATAGATAATCTAAAATCTTGTGAGCAATATCTGAGAATCTATCTTCGTTATTTAAGATCACACCAAAATCGTTTGCTAATCTCTTTTTTGTCATCCAGAAAAGTTGTCTTCTATCTGCATTTAGAACCTCAATTTCTTCTTCTTGAGCATCTAAAATATCTTCAACTTTTTCGTCAAGTTCAAACTCTTTTTCAATATCAGCATCCATGATTCTTTCAATTTCTGCTTCAATTGAGTTTTTATCTTTTCTTACTTCAACGAATTCACAAGAGATTAAATCTCTTGTAATTCTTCTTCCAATATATGGTGTATGATGTAATTTAATTCTCATGGCTTACCCCCTGATGATTGTATCTGCTCTCTCTGGTGAAGTTGAAACGATTCCAACTTTTGTTGAAGTTACTTCTTCAATTCTTTCAATATATTTTTTTGCATTTTCTGGTAAAGCATCGTAATCTCTTACACCTACTACACTATCCCATCCATCAATTTCTTCATAAATTGGTTTAACATTTTCTAAATCAGATGGCATATAGTCGATTCTTTGCCCATCAACATCATATGCTACACAAATTTTAATTTTTGGGAAACCATCTAATACATCTAGTTTCATTAAAGATAATTGGTCACAACCATTTAATCTTGCAGCGTGTTTAACAGCAATAGCATCAAACCAACCACATCTTCTACCTCTACCAGTTGTAGTACCTACTTCTTTACCGATATCAGCAATTTTTTGTCCCTCTTCAGTGAAATCTTCAGATGGGAAAGGTCCATTTCCAACTCTAGTAGTATATGCTTTTACAATACCAGTAACTGTTCCGATATCTTTAGGAGAAATACCTAAACCAGTACAAGCACCAGCACTTACAGTAGATGAAGAAGTTACATAAGGGTATGTACCGTGGTCAATATCAAGTAAAGTACCTTGTGCACCTTCTAATAAAATTCTTTGGTCTTTGTCAATTGCATCCCAAACCATGTTTGTAGTGTTTGCAATATATGGTTCTAAAGCATCTTTGTAAGAAGTTAATAACTCTAATAACTCATCGTTGTTTGGAGTTGCAATTTCTAATACATCAAAGATTGCTTTGTTTTGTTCAAAGAACTCAATAATTGAAGTAGTTAATTTTGCTGGGTTTAATAACTCACCAACTCTAAATCCACTTCTTGAAATTTTCTCAGCGTATGCTGGTCCAATACCTTTACCAGTTGTACCAATAGCTTTGTCACCTTTTAATCTCTCTTTTGCTTGATCGATTAAAGCGTGGTATGGTAAGTTTAAGTGTGCTTTATCAGAGATATATAATCTACCTTCTAAACTACCAAATTGCTCCATTTCTTTGATAATTGACTCAGGAGATAATACAACTCCATTACCAATAACATTCACAGCTTTTGGGTTTAATACCCCTGAAGGAATTAAGTGAAGTGCATATCTTACACCATCAACCCAGATTGTATGTCCAGCGTTGTGACCACCTTGGCTTCTACAAACCATATCATAGTCTTGTGCAAGCATATCAACGATCTTACCTTTTCCTTCATCTCCCCATTGGATACCAACTATTAAATCTGCTTTACTCATATTAATCCTCTAAAATTTTTAATAAACTATCTGTATATAATGCAAAACCTAGTGAACACATACCCTCACTTGAGTACATACCACCTTTACATACTGTTAAATTGTCGCTAATTACTCTGTAATAAACATCGTTATAGTATTTTAATGACCCGTAGTATAAAGGTGCAATTACGATGTTTTCATAATCAACTTCATTTGCTTTAGCAAGTAACTTCTCTAATTCTGCTTTAATTGATGCAGGTACAATGTCCATTACTTTTTCTAAATCTTTTATATCTTTTACTTTGATTAGTTGATTTAACCAATCACAGTTTAATTTAAATAGTGTTGCTATTTCACCATTTTTAAATAAATCAATTTCTATATTAAGCTCAGATGCAACTAGCTTAGGAATATTGATATTTGAAATTTGTAAAACTGGTTGAATTTCTAATGCTTTTAAAATATCAGCAGTTAGATTCATAATATCAGCGATATTATCATGCTTAATCCACTCACAACCAATTTGATACTCTTCATTTGATGGGTATGTAAAGATTGGTTGAACATAGAACCATTTTTTATGGTCTGTTGTTCTACCTAATCTTTTAGAGATAATTCTTACAACATCAAGTGTAGAATCAGCTCTTAATGAAACTTGTTCATTTTGTTCATCTGAAAATTTAATTAATTTTTTCTCATCTGCAATTGCTTGGTGTTGAGAATAAGAGAAGTTTGGAGTTAAAATCTCTTCAAATCCACTATTATCTAAAATCTCACAAACTTTATTTTCTAAAGCTCTTTTTGCTTTTGCAGCTTTCCCGAAGTATAATCTACTTCCCTTTGGAATTTCGTGTTCAAAAACCATAACTAATTAGTTTCCTTTAAACATATTTTGAGAAAAAACTTTACTTGCAGTTCCATCAAACTCTCTAAGTCCTAACTCATCCATAGCTAATTCAATAGCATTTACAACCCATGCCGCTTCATAATCTTCTACCAGTCCCATGTGGTTAATTCTGAAGATTAATGTTTTGATATGGTCTTGTCCACCAGCAATGTTTACATTATATTTTGTTTTTAAAATCTTTCTAATTGCAGGCGCATTTTCAGTATAAACTGTTGTCATTGCATTTGCAGGTGAACTTGGATAAATTTCACATCCAATTGCAACTAAAGCTTCTCTTGTTGAAGCTGCTCTTTGTGCTGTCTTAGCATATAATGCTTCGTAACCACCATTTTCTTTGATGTTTGATAAAATCGCACCAAGTCCAATGATTAACGTAGTAGCTGCTGTATAAGCTGTCGTAAACTGACTTTGCTTTTTAATCTCAGCTGCTAAGTTTAAGTAATATCCAGT
>Ga0070724_10000553_pt1 | contig 25924 bp, 27 predicted proteins | sample tdDd001_FD_67278 | JGI IMG/M metagenome (GOLD analysis project Ga0070724, IMG submission 67278) | Marine sediment microbial communities from the Atlantic coast under amendment with organic carbon and nitrate - tdDd00.1 | ecosystem: Environmental > Aquatic > Marine > Coastal > Sediment | place... | reverse complement strand
ATTTTTATCAGGTATATTGATTGGTCTAGAAAGATACTTCACTCAAACAGCTTTAATTGGTGACAGTACCTTACAAGCTCTTCAATTCATTCGACCTGCCCTTGTGTATTATGGCTGTTTTGCAGCATTTCATCAATTTATTAACTTAAGTAAGTATAGGTCCAACATGTTCATCTGTATCAGTACGATGGCAGTCATTGACGCCTTAAGTAACAGTATGGAAGCCATTTTACGTAATGATTTAAACATAAAACTCATTCAAATTGTTATTATTGCAGGCCTGCTTCGCGCCTTAATTGCGTACATACTTTATGCAATTTGGGAACAGCAAAGTTTATTTATCCAAAAGCAAGAACACCAAAAGAGATACATACAACTAACCAGTTTAGCTGCAGATGTTGAAACCGAACTTTTTTATTTAAGAAAATCATCTGATCAAATTGAGTCGGTTATGCGTCGCTCATACAAGTTATACGACACCTTACCTGATGATTTAAGTGTAAAATCGGACGCTTTAGAGATTGCAAGAGAAATACATGAAATCAAAAAAGACTATTTACGCGTCTTGTCTGGATTTGATGGATTCATAAGTAAACTCGAAAACATTGAAGAACTCAGCCTCTCTGAGATTCTGACAATCGTTCGTTCTAGTTCAGAAAAAAGCATAAAGCAGACTTCAAAGAACATACGCCTTGTTATAAATCAAAAAGGTGATGTTATGATAAAAAGCTACTTAAACATCTTTACTATTCTAAACAATTTAATTGACAATAGCATAACTGCAACAGGTGATGGTGGCCTTATTCGACTTGAAGCTGAGGTTACGCAAAACAACCTCAATTTAATGGTCTCAGATAATGGAACTGGCATCTCTAAAGGACTGGAAGAAGTTATATTTAATCCTGGCTTCACTACTAAGTATGATGCAAAGACAGGTAAAGCCAGTACGGGAATTGGTCTGTCACATGTAAGTAATCTCATTAATTTGATGCATGGGACAATAAAAGTTGAGTCAACTAAGGACCTAGGAAGTCGTTTTACTGTTGCTTTACCGCTTCATATAGATAAATTGGAGGCATAACCGTATGAAAAGAATTCTTATAATAGATGATGACATTGTAATTCGTAAAATGGTTCTAGAACTCATCGAATCTAATCAGTTGGGTCAAGTAGTTGGTGAACTTGAAGAGGGTTTACATGCAGTGGATGAAATTCTCTTTTTCAATCCTGATATTGTTGTGGTAGATTTACTTTTACCTGGTAAAGACGGCATTAACATCGTAAAAGAGGCCCTTAAAAATGGATACGCCGGAAAGTTCATTATGGTCTCACAAGTTGAAGACCAATATATGATTTCAAAAGCATATGAGGCTGGGTGTGTGTTTTTCCTGGGTAAGCCGATTAATGCTATTGAAGCAACCAGTGTAATACGCACAGTGAGTAGTACCCTAGATTTAGAACGTTCATTTCAACTTATAAAAAGCACCGTGAGCGGACTGGGTGTTGGCGACGTTCAAAAGTCTGGACCGCAAACACCTCCTCAAACTGAACCTGCGCTGAGCACCCAACTCGATCAAATCCTGTCTGATTTAGGCGTTATTGGAGAAAGCGGAACGGAAGACCTACGTGCGATAATTATGAAAATTGTTAAACTCCGAGTCAAAAATCCTACAGCAAGCTACAAGTTGCAAGATCTTTACTTTGAGCTTTCAGAAGATAAAGCAAGCAATTCAAGTGGAACTGTCAATGCGCGCTCAATTGAACAACGTATTAGAAGAATTATTCTTAAAGCGATGACAACCCTTGCGGAAATGGGGCGTGAAGACTTTGACAACATCAAATTCACTGATTATGCTACTGTTCTTTTTGATTTAGGACAAATTAAACAAGAAATCAGGTATATAGAAAACGCTTCAACAATACGTGGAAAAATTAGTGTCAAGAGATTTATTGAAGGCATTTTAAGCAAGCTCAAATCCTAATCTGCCATTTGTCTGAAATATTTTGAAAACGTTTTCTATGTTTTCTCGTCGAATATGGTCGCATTTTGTAGCACCCCCATATAATGATTACGAATTATTCAAACTTAGTATTCAATCATATTATTTTTAAAGGGGATGTATTACATGACATTAACACTGGACATGATTCAGTCAATGGCACTTGCAGTTGTCATTTTAATGGGTGGTCAAGCCATTAGAAAACGCGTTTCTTTCTTAGAGCGATTCTGTATTCCAGCACCTGTAATCGGGGGAATAATCTTTGCGTTATTCACACTTGCTATGAAGCAAGCTGGTGTACTGGAGTTCCAATTCGACACAACACTACAAAAAGTATTTATGACGGCATTCTTTACGACGGTCGGATTCACTGCTAGTTTTAAACTCCTTAAAAAGGGTGGTAAACAAGTTGTAATTTTCTTAGTTCTTGCAGTCGTTTTAGTCTGTATGCAAAATGTTGTAGGCGTTGGATTTGCTAAAGCATTTGGCATCAACCCTCTGATTGGTCTTTCAACAGGCTCAGTTCCAATGACAGGTGGTCACGGTACTTCTGGTGCTTATGCTCCAGTGTTTGAAAATGCCGGTGCATCTGGCGCGAGTGCAGTTGCCATGGCTTCAGCTACATTTGGATTAATTGCTGGCTCTTTAATTGGTGGCCCTCTGGGTAAACGTCTAATCGAAAAGAATAACCTTTTAGGTACAAACTCAACAGATGAAATGGTTTCTGATATTCAAAATGATACAGATGAAATTAACTTAGTAAGTTCTTCAAGATTCCTTGGTGCAGCTTGCCAAATCATCGTTGCTATGGGTCTTGGAACCATTGTGTCGGCTATTCTTACAAAGACAGGTATGACATTCCCACCATACATCGGTGCAATGTTTGCTGCTGCGATCATTAGAAATATTTCAGATGCATCTTCAACATTTTCTATTAATAGTGTTGAAATAGATGTTATTGGTGAAACATCACTGTCTATTTTCCTAGCTATGGCTCTAATGAGTTTAAAACTTTGGCAGCTTGCTGATTTAGCAGGTCCAATGGTTATTATGCTTGTTGCTCAGGTCACTCTTATGGCATTATTCGCTTACTTTGTGACATTTAATGTTATGGGTCGCGACTACGAAGCAGCTGTTATGGCTTGTGGTCACTGTGGTTTTGGTATGGGTGCGACACCTAATGCAATGGCAAATATGAGTGCACTGACACAAAAGTACCAGGTTGCACCTGCAGCATTTTTTATCCTACCATTGGTAGGTAGTTTATTCATTGACTTCTTTAACGCTGCTATTATTACAGGTTTTATGAACCTATTTGTTTAGCCCCCAACCCATAGACTCCAATATGGGTAAAAGTAGATAAGTCCGTCTACTACATAAATTAAGAGCGCAGGATAATAAGTGTCTATTCTAAAGAGAATATTTTACTTATCCCGCGCTCTTTTTATTTTTCTTAACTATCATTTAACTTATTGAGTTTGTTTTACATCCAAAATTTTAATTGACAATACTGCTCGAACCCAAGGATGTGACGACTTCATATCTTCAACGTCCACCCCACTGAAAACAAGCTTTCCTTCAGCCTCAACCACAACCCCAGTCCCTTTAGAATGGAAACCCTCTACGTTTCTGTTGCTTATTGAAACCAGCATCTTGGGGTTATTAAGAAGATTTTTCTCTGTTATCTGCATCCCACCTACAGGTGCCAATAGGCGTCCGTCTTCACATAGCTTTAAGTAACTATTCCATGTGTTTGATACATGTGGTCCCTCTTCACCCGTAGTAACAAATGTAACACCTGCGTCCGTTCCTTCTTTTAACATTTCCTTAATTAGATTGATATTCATAATTGTCCTCCGCTTTCTTTTTTTATATCGTTATTACAGATATCTGATATCTATAATATAGTTTATTTATCTTTCCCTGTCAAATACTAATTTAGTGTATTTTAATGTTGACCCATATCTTGTAGTTGCGAAAGAGTTGATAAATGCAGGTTTGATCGTATATAATAAAATGATAATAAAGATACTTAATATCTTCAATTAGGAGGTTAATATGCAATATGGTATTGGTGTTGAGTATGGACTTCACTGCCTTTTATACTTAGTCGATCGCCCTAAAGGGGATGCACTTGGTATTAAAGAGATGGCTAAGTTCCAAGGTGTATCTGAAACTTACCTTTCAAAAATTTTTACTAAGCTCAGGAAACATGGCATTGTTCAATCTGCACCTGGTGTTAAAGGAGGTTACGAACTCGCTAAAGATCCCAAGGATATAAGTTTTTGGGATGTAATTGAAGCAATAGAAGGTGCCTCTTATAATTTCCAATGTAAAAGCATACTTCAAAATATAATCATCAATAAAGAAGACCACCCCACAGATGAACACGGCTCATGCGTCTGCAATATAAAATATGTTATGTATGAGGCAGAAGACCGTATGCGGGATTTCTTAAGAAGTAAGTCTTTACGCTGGCTTCAAAAAGACGTCGCTAAGGTTACAACAGAGGCATATAAAACAGAAGAAAAACAGTGGTTTGAACAAGCAAAAAAATAAGGACGTTATCAAATGATGATTATGAACTAACTAAACAAATAAGACAAAAGCCTTATAAACAGGACATTTACTTCGTCCAAATTTATAAGGCTTTATTTTATACGCATTTATTTTTTTATCTATTAAGAACTTATAGTTTGTCTGAGAATGCTCTCGCCCAGGCTCCAATTTGCTCCCAATCTCTTTGATCTTTAGGTGTATCTTTTGGAACACCGAAAACAAATCTTACTACACTCGGAAGTTCATCATCTACACGCCCTCCAAAGGTTGCAGTTTGAACTGGCTCCGTCTGTTTAATCACTGAGTCAAAAGCTTTTGCTATTTGCTTTTTCCACATTTTTCGACCCAGAACAGCTGTATATGACAATGAGAAGTATGCTACGGTTTTATCTTGAAGCTCAGATTGATGAATTCCTACAAAATCCACTGCATCTTGTCTCCAGCGCATACCGTTTATTGGGGCACCAATAATAACACCATCATACTCTGCAACCGAAGCCACAGAATCAATTGATACTGCTACAGCATCGATGTCTTCGTGTTTTAGTGTTTCAGCGATCGACTTAGCAACCTCTTTGGTCGAGCCTTGTTTACTCGCGTAAGCAACCAATACCTTGTTCATAACCTCATCCTTTCTTATGACTACATCAGAATCTTTACATCATCAAGTGATTTATGCCATACCATATGAGGATTACCTTCACCCCATCTATCCGCGTCTATGTACTCGGGTGGTCCAATTTTTCTTGTCCATATTGCTTGTGCACTCTTATACCCACTATCTAAACAAAATTCCCTTTCGCCTCTTGCTAGAAGTGTTAAGTAAATAGCACGCATTAACTTCATCCCCACTCCATGTTTTTGGTAATTGGGATGAACATACACTGTGCCAATTTCAAGGATCTCTTTTAATTTATCACCACTAGACTCATGTATGAGTGGGTTGCTTGGTCCAATGGCTGCAGTTCCAACAACCTTGCCATCTATCTCAGCTATTAAAAAGTATCTTTTCTGACCATTAGATTCTAAATCGTCTAAAAAAAACGTTTGTTTTTCATCAATTTCTTCTAGTTTAAGTTCTGGCATATCAATAGCTTCACGTTCAAATATGTCATCTATTGTTGCTATAAAAAGTGCCTTTAATGCTTCTTTATCATTTGCCTTTGGCCTTCTAATTTCGATATTCATAGTACCTCCTGATTCATTTACCCCTTCACAAGTCCATCTAATCTGCTATAATAATATGGTTGTCAATTCAAAGTAAAACATGGAGTATTACCAATGAGACTGATCCACAAACATACAAATGAAGCCGTCGCTCATCTGAACGAACCTGTTGTTTACGAACGTGCAGCTGCACGCGGTATTATAATGGACGGCGAAGACATACTCTTAATATACACAAAACGTTACAATGACTATAGTTTTCCTGGTGGTGGTGTAGACACTGGTGAAGATTTAATGCATGGTTTAATTCGAGAACTCGAAGAGGAAACGGGCGCTCAAAATATTGAAGTCCAAAGTGCTTTCGGTGCATACGAAGAATTTCGTCCAACATATTATGACGGTTATGACATGATGCATATGTTATCTTACTTTTACGTTTGTTCAGCAGACCGGGAACTTGGAGAAGCTAGCCCTGAAGACTATGAACTAAAAAATGGTTCTGAACCTGTATGGGTTAACATTCACGAAGCCATTTCTCACAATCAAAAGGTGATGAATGACAAAGAAGATTCTATGGGGCTTTCTATTGACCGTGAAACGCGCGTACTGAAACTCGTCGTGGATGAACTTCTATAACATAACCTGAGCATGTAGTAGTTCACGTTGAACAAACTGCTATGTCCTTAAAAAAGCAAACTGATCGTTACTTCCAATTGACATATGTGAATCTTGGAGTAACGATCTTTTTTATTTAAACGTTACCACTTACCTCAACATGTTCTTCATTTAATTTTATAAACTGTTGATCACCAAATGTTTTCTCATACAAATCCGCAAGTCCTTCTACACCTGGCATTTCAATAAATGTATGTGTACCAATAATTAAGTTCTTTTCAATCAGCTTAGCGTACTGGATGGTATAAAGTACTTTTTCACCAGTAATGTACACATCACACCCACTGTCAAAGGCCTCTTTAGCTAAAGACGTACCTTCTCCACCGCCACAAACTATACCCACTTTTTTTATCATAGAGGGTCCATATCGCCATGCTTTCACAGGCTCATCAAGAGCATCTTCCATTCTTGTAATAAGCTCAGTAAATGGAATCGGTTCATTAAACTCACAAATTCGACCACAGTCAAAACCTTCGTATGTATGACTCCGGTCAACCAAGTCAGCCCCAAGTTTTTTTGCTAGACTTGCATTGGTTCCAAAATTTGAATCATCAAGGGGCAAGTGATTAAAGTAATGACCTATCCCATGTTCCCTTAGAAGTTCATTACAAGCGTCTTTCATACCGTAGACAAAATCCCAAGCATCATGGTGTGTTACCATCATATCAACGTCTTCTTTTATAGCTTGGTTAACTGTGTCTACGGTTAAGTTTACACAGTAGCCGACCTTTTTTATGTCACGGTCTGTACCTATAGTTATGCCTGATTCAGCTTTAAAAGATGGATTATCTTGTGTATAAAATAGAGATTCTATTCTCTCTTTAACTTTAGAAATGTTCATAACATCCTCCTGTTTATAATAAGTCTCTTGTGTAATATTCTACCATACTCCCATTTCGATTTTTTTCTCAAGTATATTACATACGCATTTGCCTATGTTCAGTTTTTTATTGACATAAAGAAAAACTGAGTTTATACTAGCATAAACCAATGATTGGAAAAGTATCTTTGATCTGACGGCTTAGCGAGTGGGGTTGGTGGGAGCCCATGCAGAAGATCTTAGAGAAAGACATCCATGAGGTGTCTGTGTGAACGTCTAGTAGCTCAGACCGGCTTCCACCGTTATCAAGGACTTAAGAGGACTTTATGTAAAGTCAATTAGGATGGTACCGCGAATATAGCATTCGCTCCTATACGGAGCGGGTGTTTTTTTATTAAGTGGACCTAACCGAACTTTGCAGATGGTTAAAAAAAGGGTGGCACCGCGTGAATCCACGCCCCTTGAATGGACATTCATGGGGTGTGTTTTTTATTAATCACCCAACAGAGTTAGGTTTTGGTTAATAACTTTGTATAAGACATCCCATGAATCATTAGAAACAGTATGGAGGTGCAAAAATGAAAAGAACATTAATCGAAACTATAACAAAGAAAAATTTCAAAATCCACGAGGACAACTTAGAAGTTAAACTGCAAGGATGGGTACACCGAGTACGAAAGATGAAGTCTGTAGTTTTCATAATACTAAGGGATCGAACTGGCCTAGTACAGCTCACCATTTCACCTTCACTATTTGAACAGTATGACATTCAAAATGAATCTGTCATTGAAGTCACTGGAGAAATTGTTAACAGTAATAACAAAATAAGTGCTTATGAACTCCGCGTTTCAGAAATTGATTTATTATGTTCAACCCCTGAAGAACTTCCAGTTCAAGTAAACGCTGATCAGTTAAATATTTCACTAGACACACTTTTGAATCATAGGGTATTGACTTTAAGACATCCCGCTGAAGCAGCCATCTTTAAAATCCAAGCCGCCTTAACTGAAGGTTTTTCGATTTTTTTAAGAAAAGAATCCTTTACAGAAATTCGCACACCTAAACTCGTAAAAGAAGGTGCCGAAGGTGGAAGTAACGTTTTTCAACTGAACTATTTTGACCAAATGGCTTATCTGGCACAAAGTCCACAATTTTATAAACAAATGATGGTTGCATCTGGTTTTGAACGTGTATTTGAAATCGGTCCAGTATTTCGTGCTGAGTCACATAGCACCTCAAGACATCTAAACGAATATGTTAGTCTTGATCTTGAAATGGGTTTTATTACATCTGAAAACGAATTAATGGAACTCGAAACAAATCTTCTAAAATGTATGATAGAACACGTTCAGTCCATTTGCTCAAAAGAACTAGAAACTTTAAATGTGACACTTCCAATAATTCCTGACTCTATTCCGTCAATGAAGTTAAGTGAAGCCATTGAAATACTGAAACATAAATACGAAAAAACTGAGTTAGAGGGTGACTTAGACCCAGAGGGAGAAAAACTTATAGCTAAACATGTTTTAGAAGAAACTGGCTCTGATTTTCTATTTTTAACACATTACCCACAGTCTAAGCGTCCAATGTACACAATGCCTTGTGGCGAATACGAAACCCATAGTTTTGACCTTCTATATAAAGGACTCGAAATAACCACTGGTGGTTTAAGAATTCATCAAACAAAGATGCTCATTGAGAATATGATCAAAAAAGGATTAAAACCTGAAAGCTATACTTCCTACATTCAAACATTCACATATGGAGCACCACCTCACGGAGGTTTGGCTATTGGTCTTGAAAGACTTACAGCTCAGCTTTTAGGATTTTCCAATGTAAGACGCACCGCTCTATTCCCAAGAGATTGTAGTCGATTAACCCCTTAGGTTTTAAGATAGGGCATAAAAGGATTGTACCATTTTGAATTAAGTTGAACTTATGCAAAAATAGCTGCCAATCTAATTGGCAGCTATTTATAAATTAATGATTTTTACTTCCTAACGATGTAATCTATAAAACCTTGTTTGATTCTTTCACCTTCGTAAATACGTTCAATGACACGTCTTTCCTTCATGACAAAAGTCATATCACCAATATAATCTTCTCCTTCATCGTACTCAAAGTAAGAGTGAATGACTGGTTCGTCATCCATTTGCTCATATTGATGATCTCCTAAGTGCGGTCCTTCACCACATCTAAAATCATCTGTTGACAAGAAATTTACGAACATAAACCCACCAGGTTTTAGGACACGTTTCATTTCATTTACTGCCACTTTAATTTGGTCCTTTTTCATATGAAAGACAGAATTATAGGAATAAACAAAGTCAAATGATGCGTCCTCAAATGGTAGGTTTGTCATGTCACCTAATCGTACATCTAAGCCTTGGTCTCTTGATTCACCAAACGCGTTAGCAAGGTCCACTTGATTGTTATCAAATTCGATGCCTACAGTTTCAAATCCATATTCGCTAAATAAACTCAGTGGAGGCATTGCTCCCCCTGCACCACAGTCTAATATTCTTTTTCTTTGCTCAGTCTTCGCACCATTACATAATGCTAAAAACCGATACAAAGGTGTATGTCTAAAAACAAGATTGTCCATTAAATGCCCCTTCCTGAATATGTCCCCCTCTAATATGTAAATAACATCATACAATACCTATATTACCATAGAATAAAATTCATCAAAGTTATATTTACATTTAATTACTTTATTAGAAAAATAATATTAAAATTGTATTACTTGAGTGTAATCTCTTCCATTTTGGGAATTAGACCATTATAATAAAGGTAATATTTACCACGTATAAGGAGGCCATATGAATCAAAAAAGTGTTATAACCTTTACAATTATTTTGATTATTAATGTATTATTCATATCAGCTGCAGGTTTTGCAGGTACAGAAACTTACGAAATTAAACCGGATTCACACGTTTATGAGTTTTTACTTCTAACTGACAAGTATGATCAGCCCTCAACTGAAATCGAAAGCAGACTGGACCTTCTCTTAAACCAATTAGATAATCCCGAAGACCAAAGTCAAATCATATATAAATACATTAAATATCGAGACCAGTTAGAAATCAGCAATTACTATAACCCCCTTGAGGAAACACTCTTTCGAATTGGACAAGATGGATATACATTAGAGTCATTAGATGACCTATCCAAATTAGATGACTTATACAGAGACTTTAACAAACTCTCAAGCGCACTCCTTCCACTTCATTATAAGATTGAATTAAACAACAGCAAAATTAGCATTTCCGACGATTACAGTCGTTTAATAACTAAATATAGTGATTATATGTTATATGAACCATTAGACTATTTAGAGATCATGAAAGAGTATGAGAGCCATTTCTGTACATTAAACGCAAAATCAAATGTAGACTTAAATGATTTTGCTAATCTACAACAAATGATGCAATTAATTGTAAAATCTGAGAACTACCTGATGAAACCTAACAAAGACTTTGCATTTGAACATGTCAAACAAGCATACAAAGATATGGCCCACCAACTCTATATGTATGCACTTCAAGATGACAATGATCAACTTTCAACACACATACAATCTATAATGCCTAATAGTCAGATTGCACTTACATATCAAGATTATCTTACCCTACTAGGAGATCACAACAAGACACTTTCTGATGACATAACAGCCTATGTGGATGAACTCATTGGAAAACAAGTTCGCAAACTTATCCAAATGGATCAATAAACGATCTAGAGATACAAGCTATTTGAATTAAAGTAGTGCCAATCATTGAAATTACACAAAAAAAGTGATATGCTACCTACGGTAAATGTCTTAAATAGAACAGCATGGACTGATCACATATTAAACACTAAAGAGCTTAGAGACATAAGCTCTTTTTATTGTACAAGCACAACTTAGCATATGGAGCAAAATAATCGATATGACCTGGTTGTTTCACTTGATGTTGGCGATAGCAATTTAGCCAAGTAAATGAAAGGCAAATCAATGATTACAGTAGAAAAATTATCTTTCTCTTTCCCGTTGAAAGAGCTATATGACGAAATATCTTTTACTATTGAAAATGGGCAACATTGTGCATTTATCGGTTCGAGTGGTAGTGGTAAATCTACCCTTATCGATATGATTATGGATACAGAGAAATACCTCTATGATGGACAAATTAATATTGATCCAAACTGTAGAATTGGATATGTAAGCCAGTTTTACAAATCTGAAAAAGAATCCGATTTAACTGTATTTGAGTATGTTGCACAGGATTTTAGTAGAATTCAGGATGAAATAACCGCGATATGTAAAGAGATGGAGACTTCAAGTGACATTGAACCCCTCCTAGAAAAATATCAGCTGGCTCTAGATTCTTTAGAAGCTATTGGTGGAGATGACTTTGAAAGCCTAATCGAAAAAAAACTTAACCTCGCAGATCTTGGTAACCAAAGAAACCTTAAAATAGGTTCCTTAAGTGGCGGAGAGTTCAAACTAATACAGGTTATTAAAGAGATGTTGAATAGTCCAAACCTATTAATTATGGATGAGCCAGATGTGTTCCTGGACTTTGAAAATTTAACTTCTTTAAAGAATCTCATTAATTCTTATAAAGGTATGATTCTAGTTATAACCCATAACCGTTACATCCTGAATCACTGTTTTAATAAAATTCTGCATCTAGAAAACAAAGAACTGAATGAGTTCGAAGGCACTTATATTGATTACAACCTATCTTTACTACAGACAAAAATTGAGTTACAAGAACAATCCATTGCAGACGATGAAGAGATTGAACGTAATGAAGCTCTGGTTAACCGCCTAAGATTCATAGCCACACATAACGCTGAAGCAGCAAGAGGCAAAGCACTTAAGGCACGTGTTAAATATCAAGAACGCCTGGTTGCACGTCGAACTAAAGCGCCGTTTGTAGACATTAAACAACCTAAAATAAAACTTCAAACAGATTCTGTACCAGAAGATGTTATAGCACTAAGACTTGAAGATTATGATGTTGCTTTTGACGAAGCCCTACTTCATGGTGTTAGTTTTGAAATTAAATCTACAGATAAAGTAGCTTTAATAGGTCCAAATGGGACAGGTAAAACAACTGTTCTTCGTGAGATCTTTAACCAAAGTCATGATGGGATTTTTGTACATGAAGATATTGAAATGGCATATTTATCTCAAAAACAAGGTGAAACCTTGAATGAAAACAATTCTTTGAGACAAGAATTTGTTGATCTTGGCTTTACATCTCACAGAGACATCCGTTTCCACTTATATGGTTTTGGTTTTAAGCCAGATATGTTAGATCAAAAAATTTCTGACCTCTCCGGAGGTGAAAAAAACATTCTCCAGCTAGCTAAACTGTCTGCTGGTAATGCAAACTTGTTACTCCTTGATGAACCAACAAGTCACCTTGACACTTATTCACAAATTGCTCTGGATCGTGCCATTGAAAACTATCCTGGTGCAGTGCTTATGATTTCTCACGACTTTTATTCTATAGCAAACTGTATGGACTACGTACTCCTAATTGAAGATAAAGGAATACGAAAAGTGAGTATGAGAAAGTTTAGAAAAACGATTTACAAAAAACACTTTGACAAGGATTATCTAGAAATCGAACAGCGTAAAAAAGAAGTAGAAACAAAAGTAGCTCTCGCACTTAAAGCTAAAGATTTTGAAAAAGCACAAAAGTGGGTTGATAAACTTGATGCTCTCATTCAAAAACTTTAATTTACAATAAAACTAAACTCGAGGTGATTTCACCTCGAGTTTTTTATAACTTATTTTTAATCATTTATAAAATGAATCATGTAAAACTCGTCGGCATACCTGCCATCACTGTACTTTAGTGCATGCTTCTTTGTACCAAATACTTCAAAACCCATTTTTTCATATAATGCCACAGCGCGTTCATTCCCTGTAACTACATCGAGTTCAAGTTGTTCTACATTATTAGTTTTACACCAACTCATACACTCTTGCATAAGTATTTGACCTATACCTTTTCCCCAATGTGCTTTTCTGATAGCAATCCCCATCGCAGCCCTATGTTTGTATTTGTTAAAACCCATCACAAATCCAACAGAACAATTAGCTACAATTTCTCCATTTAGTTCTGCCACAAAGAAAAATACATTCGGATTATTAAGTGTATTTTCTATAAATGATTTTTCCCTATCCACAGTTAAGTTAAACTCTCCCGCTTCCCTTGCTAAAAATTCAGTTTCTTTGTCTACTTCAATCATATGATTAATAAGTGCTTGGGCGTCCTCTACTCTTGGACTGCGTACTAGTAATTTATCATTGTTTTTGAGGTTATACTCTTTCCAGTGGTTATACATAATTTCCAGCTCCTTTTTAACATAAATATTAAATTATTCTCCAAAATCAAACGATCACTCATCCTAATCTCGCTAATATCAGATTCCATATAACCACCTCCTTGTTCCTTTTAAACTATATATTACCATACCCGCATATAATTTGCTCACGATTGTGTCAAATTAATGATTTATACATGATTTTTACCAATCGGGGTATAATTTATATGGGGAGAACATATGGTTAAATAAAGAGGAGATGATTCTATGAGGTATATAAACAAGGGGATAATCTGTCTGTTACTACTGTCATTTCTAATCCTACATCCTGTGTCATATGCAGTGAGTGACTTTTATCTTGAAGATGCACAACAACTTAAACAACTAAACATTCTTTCTGGATCAGCAAGCGGATTTGAACTTAATCGTGAACCAACACGCTTAGAAGCTTCTATCGTGTTTGTTAAACTTTTAGGTGCTGAAATGGATGCAAGTCAAAGCAATTATACACATCCATTTACGGATGTTCCGAGTTGGGGATCACCATATATAGGCTATTTGTATTCACGTGGCTACACTACAGGCAAAACGGATACTCTATTCGGTTCAGAGGACAAGATGCATGTAAAGTCATACTTAACATTTTTACTAAAAGCCTTAGACTATAATGAATCAACAGGTGACTACTCTTGGGAGAGCGCCCTAGACAAAGCTATGGAAATCCAACTTATTGACAGCCATTTACATGGCACACTTTCAAAAGATGTTTTTTTAAGAGACCATTTAGCAAAAATTTCAATGACTGCTTTAAGGACAAAACTTAAAGATACAGAGGTAACACTTGGTCAAAAACTCGTTGAAAAAGGTGTTATTTCTTATAATCTGGCAAAATCTCTTAATTTATTAACCCCTACCAATAACAATGTGGTATCTACAAATTTAGACCAGCCACTAATTAAAATTCAACAACTTATGACTAACATTCCAGGAGTTTTTAACTATGTGGATTACAATGGTCAAAGATATTATAGACCTCTAACAGTTGATGAAATGTCATCTTACACATATGACGCTTTTGAATCTATGGAAATCCATCATAACGATTACACCTTGAGCCTGCTTAAAGCGTCCAATACTCTTGTAGATTGGGATGCATGGATTAAGATTTCTTGGACAAAGTTCGACTGGAATAATAACAGTCACGGCGCAAACTTGAGTTTTGATGACTACTGGAAAGATTATGATGGTAACTCCGTTGAAACAGCTGGTTCTTATGCTAACAAAATGGACTTACGTCTCCCCTCTGAGTCAGAGCTCAAATCCTTTTTAGGCAGTTTATCAGTTGGACCTACAGAAAACCTTGGATGGCCGAGTGGATACTTTTGGACATCTGATACTGGAACAGGTGATTTTGAAATTCATAGGTTTGTGGACAGTTTAAATAAAATGGGTCAGCAATATAACGATACTAGAGACTATTTTGTAATATTAGTTGGTGATATTCCAAGTGATATGAGCTCCGTTAAGAAGTCCCCATCACTTACTCAAACACCACTTGTTAATACCATCTACGCAAGCGACAAAAAAATCAAAGGTATGAAAGACATTCCAGGTATTGCAAATAGTATATCCGTTAACGGAACTCTAATATATAGACCTCTTACAACTTCAGAACTTAAAGACCTTGTTGGCAAGAATAAATACGATTTTTCTTTACCAGGTAAGTATGGATATGCAGAAGATTCAACAGAGCCTTATGTTATAACTTTGGAAATGTATAAGGAAAGTCTCATGAAAGAAAATCCAAGTATGGATTGGGATATGTGGCTTAACTTGGAATGGCCTGTCTTTGACGATAGTTTTGATCCATTAGAGTACACATTGGGTACTGAGTACGAAGGCGATTCAGAAGCTGTTTCTGGCACTTTATATGAAATATATAGTGATACAGATTTAACTCTGGTACCTAAATACATTTTACAAAACTTATATGATGCTTATCCAGATGGAAAAATTACGTCCACTTTTGGATGGCCTACCAACATGGGGTATATGACATCCTCTAGAGATGAGTTTGGCTTTAGGTACTCAACAAACTTATATTATGTTAGCAGCACCGTTCATATAACCTATCATCCGCCTTACTACTTCTCATTTATGCATTATGGTGATGTAGACCAAAGTAAGTTGATTGAATCTTCAACAGTAAAATAAATAATAAAGCCCAGCCTTCACTTTGTTTAGTTTAGTTGAAGGCGTGGGCTATATTTTGTTTAAAATTCTTATATACTCTATATTCTCAAATGTTCTTTTACAATGATTTGGATAACACTGTATTCCCTTGGTTCTCACTTACGATTTTCCAGCCGTTATTCAAATATAAATGTGGGACATCAGTTTGAGCATACAGACATTCATGTCCATACTGAGTTGCAACAATTTCAGCAGTTCGTATGAGTTTTGACGCAATTTTTAGACCACGCCACTTTTCATGTACATAAACAGCATTAATCCAGAGGCCGATATCATCTTGCTGAGGTTTCTCATATCCTGTAAAAGCCAGTCCTCCCACAACCTTATCGTTTTCATAGGCAAGGATAGGCTGAGGTAAAATAAGGCCTTTCTTTTCTGCATCAAAACTAACAAAAGGTGGCCAAAGTTCATTTAACCACTTAAGTAATACACTTAAATCTTCAACGTTTGTGACACCCGTCTTTATTTGTATCATCTCTAACTCCTTTGAGCTGAAAATTTTAATAAGGGCATGCGTATTTTCACTCATGTTTTACCCACAATTTAAAACTTCCCTTTATATAAACACCTAGCAATATTGGTATGCTTTTTTATAAATTCTGATTTAGCATCTGTATAAGCATCTCTATTATTCTTAAACTCAAGTGCCAACTCAGACTTTAATACTGCATAGTCTTTTGCTATATGCTCATGATTTTTTAAATACTCGCAAAAGTATAATTCATCCCAATCATTTTCATAGCGCACATGAAGATGAAAAACTCTTTCATCATACCCATTGGGTGTGTATCCTTTATTATATGAATAGCTAACATATGGATTTTTTTGTTTTGACATGTTGATCCATGAATCTTGGCAAAGTAGTTTCTCAACTTCATCTATTATGGATCCCTCACTTAACTCCAATAATATGTCTACCGTAGGTTTTGACTTTAGATTGGCTACTGCTGTGCTTCCAATATGACTCACTCTGCCAATCATTTTAGATGAAAGCACTTTTTTTAGTGCATCCCTTTCATCTTTATACCACTGTGCATAAGATGGATTATGGTCATTTATAACGACCGGAAACAGTACCCACAGTTCTTCTAATGTTAAGTCAGATAATTTTCGTGTCATTTCTATCTCCTAATTAACCATTTATTTATATCCGTATGAGATAACTGTTCCGATCATATTTATAATCGATGTTTTCCCACGTGAATCATTTATAAATCTATGTATACGTTCCTTAGAGTCTTTAAATTTTCTGATCTCTGTTAATGTGTACCCCCGGTTCTCCAACAGAAGATCCACCTTTTCTTCATCAGCTTCTGACAAGGCTTTCCAACCATTCAAGTTGCAAATTTCTTCTACTTTTACTATTGCATCTTCTTCAACTGATGAGACAAAATTCACTTTGTCATTTAATCGAACGTCAATTTTACGAAGACCTATAGATTGCATGTCAAAAGGTATTCTAAATCCGGCAGCAAAATCCCGTCCTTCATTATCATGCTCACTCTCCCAAAGTTTAGAAAAGTGTTTAATGTCATCCCATGGCTGATAAGGAAGTCCTGATATCATAGAACCTACTGATTCAAGGGCTCTATTCACTTCGATACATACTATAAGTCCATCAGTTTTTACTGCATCTTTCATATGTTTGAGTATCTGTTTGGGATGAGGTGTATGACGTAACAAGGCCTGGCAAATTGCAAGATCGTATTGAGCTGACGCTTTGACCATCAATACATCAGACTCAACAAACTGGACTGCATCACCGAAATGAGATAAGTAGGCTTTGCCATGCTGAAGTAGTTCTTTCGATATATCAATACCTGTATATGTACTACCTTTTGGCAGTATGGACAGAAGTTTATCTCCTAAATAACCGTAACCACAACCATAGTCAACCACATTAATCGGTCTATTTATGTTCCAAACATTCTGTACCAAAAACTTGAAGTAATCATCATTCCAAAAGTGATTCCTACTTGATATTAACTCTTTAACTTTGTCATTCCAGTGGTGAGCTGAATCTGTTTTTCTGTCTATGTAGTCTGAATTATAGTTATGTTCTAGTCCTAAAATATGATCAACGCTGACTTTGAAGTATGCTGAAAGTGCTGGTAGTAAACTTATATCTGGCATAGTTGTCCCGTTTTCCCACTTGCTCACAGATTGAAAAGTAACACCCAAGTGATCAGCAAGTTCTCTCTGGGTTACTTCTTGCTCTTTACGCAAACGGCTAATGGCTAAATTGATTTTATGCATGTTGTCCTCCCAAGTTTTATTTAGGATATCCTTATTAACAGCTTACTTCTGCAAGTTCGTTGAATCAATAACGTACATGTTGAATATTTCACCTCACGGTTGTACTGAACTTAGTAACCAAATCATTTTCAAACCTTGGAAATATATGAACACAAGGTTATTTAGTATTTCACATATCTTTGCCTTGAAGATTTACTTCATGCTGTGACCGATCAGCTTTCTAACATGTCATTTAAAAATTTAACTAAATCCCCTTTTAATAGCTCTAAAACACCTTTTGTAGTCTTTACTTTCATCCGTGATAGATTTTGTAAAAGATCTAAAAACTGAGTTTGACCCATATAAGCTTCAAGCTGAGATAAGATATAAGGTCCTTTCATATACCATATTGAAAAGTAATCCTCATTATGGGTATCACACCCTTTAATTGGTCCCAAACCAACACTCTCATTTTTATATTCAGAGATGATCCTGTCAAACTCCGCATCGCCTTTTAAATCTCTTATCGCCAACAAACAAGAAAACTCGGCAAATGATTCATTTAACCAGTTTTCCCAGCTATCCACATTGGCTGAACTCCACCATAAATGACCTAGTTCATGGGCTAAGTACTTATACATATATAAATCTTCATTTACTGAGTATTTAATAGATGTACTTGTATTTTCACCGCATGGCAAAACGATTAATCCTGGTCTACAATATCCACCACCTGCGTCAGTATTCTGCCTTGGTGACAAGTATATGTGGAGAGACTCGAAGCTAGTTTCTCCAAACAAGTTTGAATACAGCTTTATTATTTTACCTATACTGCTAACAAGTTCATCAACAATATGACTTTGAACTTTATGCGTATAATAAACGCTGATTTCTGAATTAAACACCTTTAATTTATGTATCTTATTATTAAAATCCTTAGATGCAATTAGAGGATATCCTACAGATGCATTGGGCGATTTAAGTTGAACATCTTGCGTATTTTTAATTTTATATGAACCTACGTATGTCAAATCTGTATTTTTAATGGTCATATCAAAAACGGTTTCTGGGAAATGGGCTTGTAGTGGAAACCAGGGAACATACACGCCAATTTCCATAATATCCTTGTCAAACTGATTCATTCCGCCTTCAGGTATATTTGTAATCCACGAGGTGTAATCCACATTTAGGACCAACTTTTCATCAACTCTACCCTTTGGAAGTGTTACACATAATTTTTTATCCCCACTGACAAGAGGACACCAATCTTTGTCCTCGGTTAGTGTATATTCTAATGGTAGTTCAGAAAAGACATTGTGAATCTTAGTCTCGGTTGGTAAATAAAATGTCAGGTTATGAGAATCTTTCTGGACATTTAACTCCATTGATAAATTGACATCTAGTTTTCGTGTTTCCATACAAACTTGAATGGTGCCTTTGTATTTTTCCATATACCTCTCCATTAACAATCGTAGATATCCCTACAAACTATTTCACCCTATCCTATTTTCTAATTGTATCATTTGTGAGACAAAATAACCCTTATTATGTAAAAACAAGGGCTAATTACTAATTCACTCATCCATTAGGTTCAAATTATACATCTAACGCTTTATATGTCTTCTAACCTTCTTAATACGTCTAACACATCTTTTGAATAGATATCAATGACGATAGATGTCATATCCTCACTAGAAAAATTATCGATGTTCTTCAACCAGAACTTTATTAGACCTGCAATGCCAGATGATAAGTATTCAATGTAGGCTTGTTTTAATTTGGGCAAATCATTAAATCTATATCCCCCACTCATGTGATTTTTAATGACATTAGCAAACTTAGACTGCAAATATGGAATACTGTCATCTTCAAACACTAAACGGAAAAAATCGAGATCCTCTTCAACTGCGCGAAACTGATTATGAACAAGTTGATAAAACACATCATAGGTCAAATCAGAAAGCTGGTCGATCTGATTTGATTGCATACTGTCTACCATTTTCTGCAAACTCTCACTCATGATCTTATCTAACAAATCATCTTTATCAAGATAATGCAGATAAAAAGTGTTTCTGTTCACAACGGCCTTTTCCGTTAACTCTTTAATAGAAATTTTGGCATATGCTTTTTCATTCATTAATGCCATGAAGGCAGATTTTATTGATTTTTTTGTTCTTCTAACTCGGAAATCCTCTTTATTCATATTGATAAACCCCTTTATTTGTATAGTTAATCACCATTTTATAGGCATCTGTTCATTATTTAACACCCGCCTTATTATCATCCATTGTACTAGCTTTTAAGACGAATTACAATGTACCCAAGAACAAAGGAGGCAATATGAAAATATCAATATTTGGTGCCACTGGTGGCATAGGAAAACACTTATTACAATTAGCACTTAACGATAATCATGAAGTTAAAGTTTATGTAAGAAACAAAAACAAACTCACTTTAAGTCACAAAAATCTTTCTATTACAGAAGGCAACTTAAACGAATTCAGCAAAATAATTGACTTTGTAAAAGGTTCAGAAATTGTTTTGAGTACACTGGGATCGTCTATGGATAAGAGTTACAACACTTTCCCAATCCTTGAAGGACACATTAATATTATGAAGGCAATGGAAATTAATAATATTAAAAGATTTCTAACAATAGGAACTCCAAGTATTCGTTTTGAAAAAGACAAAAAAACATCATATACAACTATTGGACCTTTCATTGGGAAAAGTTTGTACCCACATGCTATAAAAGAAACGGTGTCCGTGGGTAATGTTATTAAACAATCTCAACTAAACTGGACTGTAGTTAGATTTATGATGCCTGTAGACGAAGAAACTGCTGAGGCAAAAGTCAGTTTTGGTGAAGATAAACTGGGTTGGAGAATCTCAAGAAAAAATATTGCAAAATATATTCTAAAAGAAGCACTTGAAAACAAACACATTCGATCAATGCCAATCATTGGCTCATAAAGGAGAAAAAAATGAACAAAGAAATAAACTTTTTACAAGAAAACAACTTTGGATATCTAGCAACAGCAGATGAACATGGACATGCATTCGTACGCGGCTTTGCAATTATGGTTTCAGATGAGGGTAATATCCAGTTTGGGACAGCTAACTTTAAGGATATTTATGGTCAGTTAAAAACAAATAAACACATTGAGTTTATCACCACAGCAAAAACTGGTGAAAGTTTAAGAGTTCGAGGTGAAATCAATTTTGAAATGGATAGATCTGTGGTTGAAAAATTTATTGAGTCTAATCCTTCAGCAAGTAAAATGTATAAAGGCAATGAAGATGCTTTTGAATTATTCTATCTAAATGATGTTAAGTATAAGTGGTTCTCATGGAACTAAAAAAAGCCTGCTACATGCAGGCTTTTTATTCTTTTCGTAATTTTACTATTAAACAATTTCGTAAGGATTAAGTAAAAAACCAGCTGACCCATGTCCTTGTAATAAAATGAGAAACACAATTTTTGTATTTTTCCACTTCTATTAGCCAGCATATGTTGGTTTAATAAATCATACATTTAAAACTTGAAGCTCTTTTGCAATAAAATTTCCATTTTTTCTGATGAGTACACCATCAAAATATATTTCTCCGCCACCGTACGCTTCAGTTTGAATACTTACCATATCCCAGTGGATAGAAGACTGATTACCATTACTAGCATCATCATATGAAAATCCAGGAGTCAGATGAAAACTACCACCTATCTTTTCATCAAATAGAATGTCCTTCATTGGTCTTTTGACCTTTGGATTTACACCAAGTGCGAACTCTCCTATATAACGTGAACCATCATCTGTGTCCAGTATATTATTCAATTGCTCTGTCTTGTTCGAGTATGCATCCACGATTTTTCCATTCTCAAACTCAAGTCTTACCCCTTCAAAGCTTATACCATTATAAATGGAGGGGACATTAAAAGTAACATATCCATTTATTGAACCACGAACCGGCGCAGTATATACCTCTCCGTCGGGTAAATTAATCTTACCATCACATTTATGAACTGGAATATCTTTTATTGAGAAGTGTACATCGGTTCCACTGCCTATTATATGAACCTTATCTGTTTTCTCCATGAGTTTAACTAAATAATCCATTGCCAGTGACAATTCTCCATAATCCATATTACAAACTGAATAGTAATATGCCTCAAAAGCTTCATAACTCATATTAGCTAATTGAGCCATTGACTCATTTGGATATCTAATTGATATCCAGTTCGTTTTATTCACAATATGGGAATTTATTTTGTCCAAATAGTATTTGGCATAAATTTTTAGTTTTTCGTCTGGAACATCACTTAACTCGGAATGGTTTTCTAGACTTTTCACCATGATATATACATCGGTATTAATCAATCTATTATAGTCATGTTCAAACCATAACTCCGCCATTTCTCTAGTCATTCCAATTAGGCTTTCTCTTAGGATACTTGGATCGGTTACTTTGGTTGTTGGAATTGCGCCAACCTCTAATATGCCTTTAACAAGCTCCTTTATGAGAGGACTAACACCATTTCCTAACACATCAATAATTACTTTGTCACCTTTTTTTATCTTACAGGAATAAGAAATTATTGTATGCGCGAGCGCTTTGACTCTTATGTCCATATATCCCTCATTTTCTGAAACAGTCATCGTCTATAATATATAGTTTCTAAGTTTTCCAATTGAAATATCACTAACTTTTATTGAATGCATACCAATTTTCCTTCTTGGCGCAAAAAATCCATGACAGTCTGAACCAACAGTCATCGATAAATCATTACGTTTGCAATAATCCATACATGCTTTAGCTACTTGAATATCATGACTAGGGTGAAAACACTCAATTCCTTCTATACCCATCTGTGAGAATCGTTTAAGACGTCCTTGAAGATCTTCAACTTCTCCCGTCGTATAAAATGGATGAGCAATAACAGGAACACCTCCAGCAGCTTTAATTACATCAACAACTTGATTCATCTCCCTATACACAGGAAAACCAACGACTTCAGGTATGTCAGCAAACATGGAGAAAAACTCATGTACATCCTTACAGATACCTTTGTCGATCAAGTAATTTAGCACTTTAAATCCCCCACGTTGTATATCATAGTCATAAGACTCAAACTCATTATGGGAGACTGAAAACCCAATTCGCTCTAAATGTTTAACAGAAAAACTATCTTTATCTCGTATTTTTTCTCTGTTTTCTTTCAAGAGTTTATTGAGCGCTTCATTTTTTACATCAACACCGTAGGCCAGTACATGTTCCCAGTCACCATCTAAAGAAGATGACACTTCAACACCATGTATATAATTGAGCCCATTCTGATGTGCATACTTTTCACCATCTAAAACACCACTTATGTTGTCATGATCTGTAATTGAATATATGCCTACATTACTGGACTTTATCATCCTCGCAATTTCCTCAACATCCCAAGTTCCATCAGATACCGTACTATGCATATGTAAATCTATGTACTTATCGTCTATACTCACGGTTGACCTCTTTCCTATACACTCAGTCAAGAAACATCTGCTCCTTTAAAAACTTGTATCTCTACATCATAATCTAAGGATCTTTTTTATTAAATCAAACACTGCTGAACAACCTATTACGACACAAATTCCAGATAACAAGTATCCCCAGAAAGCTAAAGGGCTATTTCCCCCACCCTCTTTGAAAGCTTTTACGACTGGGTCTAACATAAACATTACACCCAAACCTACAAACCCGAGCGTTAATTGTATAAAAAAAGCTTTTAATGAAAAGCCACTGGTCTTAGACGTGAGCCGGTCCTTAACAATTATGTTCTCAAGCTTCATATTCATACGTTTGTTTTCAAACTCTCTTAAAAATGGACCAATGTTCATATCGTTCTCCTATATGATTATAAAATAACATGCGAACGAATACACACTCTTTCCAATGTGTATGTTCAGATCTAAAGTTAGTTAGTTGTTTCATTTTAAAAAACTTAATGTTAGAACATACAATTCCCTATCTATAAAACTGGGTGATCTCACCTAAACCTTTGTTAAGTTTTACTTTTGCAAATGCTCCATTGATCAAAGTTACTTGTGGAGGAATATGACCTATATCAATATCATAAATAATAGGAACATTTACGCTATCATTTAACTTTTTTAATGTATCTTTAAAAGTATAATCATTAACATCGGAGTATCCCTCTAACCTACCAAACATAATTCCATTACAATGATTAAACCAGCCATTCATTTCCATTTGAGTGAGTGTAATTGATATATCTGCTGCATTCATGTCACAACTTTCGAAGTACCATATAAATCCTTTGTCCTTGTTTCGGGCTATAAATGGTTCTACCAATGCAAAAGGGGTTCCAATTAATTTGCAGATTACATCTAAGCAACCTCCAATTAGTCTGCCTTCAATTTCTTGATTTACTACATTTTCTAGTGACTTCCATGTAGTTTTTCCTTCTAGATTATATGGAACAAAACTGTTGTCAGCTATGGACTTCCATTCTTGTTGAAACAGTTCGCTCTGATATTGAGTTATTCCACTTTCGCCATTTGAACCTAAAACACTTAGAGTATTTAAAACAGACTCATGTACTGGATCAGCACCAAAATCCAGGGCGTTAGGGCCATGAGCACTTGCAAAATCTAACTTAGTCAGAAATGAAAACAGCAATAAGCTCGTATCCGAAAATCCTAATAACCACTTTGGTCCAATTTGCTTGATTAACTCATAATCGATAAAAGGTAAGATCTCAATCAGGAAAGATCCACCCCATGGTGGAATTATGATTTTAACGTCTTCATTCGTATATAAGTCCATAAATTCTTTTGCCCGATCTTTAGGAGAAGCACTAGCGAGTTTACTCTGTTTTCTTACTGATTTAGTTTCAACACATTTAAAGCCAAGTCTTTCGAAATTTAAAATTGCTTGGTCCAATCGTTCAGAGAATGGGCCTGTTACACCAGCAGAGCTTGCCGTTATACCTATTGTGTCACCACGTTTAAGTGGTTGTGGATATCTAATCATTATATGCTCCTTTTATGCTGTGAAGTGGGTGTCGAGTTGCAAAGTGTCAACTTACTATTTATTCTTCCATTTTGATCCACATAGCAGGTCTAACACCTCCGCAGTTGCTCCCTGTTTTAGGATGAATAGTTTTGCTGCTATAACGATATGTTCCATTTCCTTGGATACCAATGTTTCCATCTCCATGAACATATACACTTCTTTTGTTATCTCGTCCAGGTGATCTAAGCCACCACCACCAACTGTCTCCTTCAAATGCAACCTGACGTTTTACATTGTTAACATCTTTTTTCTGAAACCAGTACCGTTGTTTAGGACTTTTGTTTTCAAGGTTGTATCGACTGTCACCAAAATACTTACAAACAACTTCTTCAATACTCAGTAAAAACACCTTATCAAGTGTTTCACCACCACCAGTCGATGCGTACCACTGATTATCCATATTTTTATTTAAGACTGGCACAATTCGAGCCTGTTCAACAAGCGAAAACTGCTCATAAAACACCTCATTTAGATGTGCTCTTAAAGAGCAGTTTGACCAAGTAACTTCACCTGGCCGATTATTGTAAGGCTGTTGGTCAATAATATGTTCTGTGACAATTAAAGCCAGCTGGTCTTGTATATCAAGAATACGCCACTTGTATTTTCCGAATTCAATAACTGATCCGACTGTGTTTTCAATCACTTGAATACCTCCAAAATAATATTATCACGTCCATTTGGAACTGATCCTCAGCTCTTAGTATCAGCTATCATTTCAACACTATATTTATAAAGTAAAAAAAGTGTGAGTGGAATCAATATCCAGAATAAGTACATAACTGCATATCCAGCAGTTCTAAGATGTATATA
>Ga0070724_10000546_pt1 | contig 26120 bp, 18 predicted proteins | sample tdDd001_FD_67278 | JGI IMG/M metagenome (GOLD analysis project Ga0070724, IMG submission 67278) | Marine sediment microbial communities from the Atlantic coast under amendment with organic carbon and nitrate - tdDd00.1 | ecosystem: Environmental > Aquatic > Marine > Coastal > Sediment | place... | reverse complement strand
CTTCAGATAGGAGAGTTGTCTAAATACTTTAGAAAAACCGAGGATACTATAAAAGATATCCTCTATGATATAAGGGAAGAGTTTAGAGACAGAGGGATAAACCTCGGTATAAAAAGTGGCAGAGTTTATCTCACAACTAATCCTAAGAGTGGAGAAAGTGTCCACAGTTTCTTTAATCAGGAGAGCAGACCCAAGAAGCTTTCTGCAGCTGCTATGGAGACCCTTTCAATCATTGCTTACAGACAGCCTGTAACCAAGAGTGAGATCGAGGAGATAAGAGGAGTAGCTGTAGACGGGGTTATGCACAGTTTAGAGGAGAAGAAGCTGGTTGCCGTATGTGGCAAAAAAGAAGGGATAGGAAGACCTAACCTTTATGGAGTTACAGACACATTTTTGGCATATATGGGAATAGAGAGCATAGAAGCTCTTCCTAATTATAATGAGGTGAGAGAGAGGGTTGAATTTGGAAAAGATGAGAATAAATAAGTATCTGTCGTCCCTGGGAGTAGCATCCAGAAGAGAGGTAGACAGACTGATAGATGAAGGACAGATACAGGTAAATGGTACGGATGCCACAAGTGGTATGAAGGTGAATAGTGAAGATGAGATAGTAGTGAGAGGGCAGAAGATAGAGGCTGGCCAGGAGAAAAAGGTCTACTATATACTAAATAAACCCAAGGGTGTAATCAGTGCTGCAAAAGATGACAGAGGAAGAAAAACTGTAGTAGATATGATAGATACCAAGGAAAGGATCTACCCTATCGGAAGGCTTGACTTTGATACAACTGGTCTTATCCTTTTAACAAACGACGGGGAACTTTTTAATAAGATAATCCACCCGAGATCTACAGTATATAAATCATATTTTGTAGTGGTAAAGGGAAGTATAGATAATGCAGCTCTTGAAAAACTGGCAACAGGTGTGGAGCTGGAAGACGGGAAAACTCTCCCTGCAAAGGTGAGGTTAATAAAATCCGGAAGCAGAGTATCAAGTCTGATTATTGAGATAAGAGAGGGAAGAAACAGACAGGTAAGAAGGATGTGCCATACTGTAGGCAGCCCTGTAGTGGAACTAAAAAGAGATAAGATAGGTGACCTGGGAATAAGAGATCTTGCTGAAGGGAAGTATAGAGAACTCACGTCAGATGAGGTGGAGTATCTTTACAGTCTGTAGACAAGTTTAAAGAGGATATAAATTTTTCATATAAATAAACCATACGAGGAGGTAGAGGGTATGTCTTTAACAAGAGAAGAAGTGTTAAAAGTAGCAGAACTTGCAAGATTAAAGTTTAAAGAAGAAGAGATTGGTGAATTCCAACAGCAACTTAATGATATATTAGGATATGTAGAAATTTTAAATGAAGTGGATACAGAAGGGGTAGAACCTCTAATCTCTGTACACGACGGAATAGACAGACTGAGAGAAGATAAGATAAAGCCATCTCTTACAGCGGAAGAAGCTATGAGAAATGCACCTGAAACAAGTGACGGAGCACTTATTGTTCCTAAGGTAATAGGAGAGTAATAAGGTGTTTTCCAGTACCAGGTTAAAGGTGCAGGAAGATATATTCCAAAGGACCAGAGTCCTTCAGACAGCAGGATATTGCCAGACAGTATTCAAAATATTTGTAAGGACTAAGCGGGGTCAAGGGCAAAGTATAACTTTGTTTAAACTGAAAGAAGGAGAGAGGGTATGAAAAAAATACATGAGTTAACTGCCTTTGAGATCAGAGAAATGATTTTAAGCGGTGAGGTAAAATCAGTAGATGTTGTTAAGGAAATATTTGACAGAATAGAAGCAACAGATGAAAAGATAGGAAGTTTTGTATCTTTAAACAAGGAGAAGGCTCTCGCAGCAGCAGCAGAAGTAGATGCCAAGATAGCAGCAGGAGAAAAGGTAGGAGCTCTGGCAGGAGTACCAGTAGCTATAAAGGATAATATGGTTTCATATGGAGACCCGTCTTCATCTTGCTCTAAGATCCTTGAAGGATACGAGGGTATCTATGATGCTACAGTGGTAAAGAAGCTAAGAGAAGCAGATGCTGTCATCATAGGTAAAACAAACATGGATGAGTTTGCTATGGGATCGTCTACTAAGACATCTTGTTATGGTGAAACTAAAAATCCTTGGGATACTACAAGAGTTCCCGGAGGATCATCTGGAGGTTCAGCTTCAGCTGTGGCAGCTTCCCAGGCATTTATCACACTGGGATCGGATACTGGTGGATCTATAAGACAGCCGGCGTCATATTGTGGTATCGTAGGACTTAAGCCTACATATGGAAGAGTATCAAGATACGGGATTATGGCATTTGCCTCATCTCTTGATCAGATCGGTCCATTTACTAAGAATGTAAAGGATGCAGCACTTACTATGAATGTAATCGCTGGTATGGATGACTATGATTCTACTCTTGAAGATGTGGAAGTACCTGACTACACTAAGGCACTAACCGGAGACGTAAAGGGAATGAAGATCGGAGTTCCTAAGGAGTACTTTATAGAAGGAATAAACCCGGGAGTAAAGAAAGTAATCGATGAAACAATCGAAAAATATAGAGAGATGGGAGCAGAGATAGTAGATATCAGCCTTCCTCATACAAAGTATGCTGTGTCTGTATACTATATCCTGGCACCAGCTGAAGCCAGCTCAAACCTTGCAAGATTTGACGGAGTAAGATATGGTCACAGATCTACAGATGTAAATAGTATAGATGATCTTTATATCAACTCAAGAACTGAAGGGTTTGGAGATGAAGTAAAGAGAAGAATCATGATAGGTACCTATGTACTGAGTGCAGGATTCTATGATGCATATTACAGAAAGGCTCAGCAGGTAAGAAGACTTATAAAGGAAGACTTTGAAAAGGCCTTTGAGCAGGTGGATATGGTCTTAGCTCCTACATCGCCAGGTGTGGCATTCAGACTAGACGATAAAAAGACTCCAATCGAGTTATACTTAGAAGACATCTTTACAATCAGTGCAAACCTTGCAGGACTACCAGGGATCTCTGTACCAGCAGGTATGGCAGATGATATGCCGGTAGGTGTTCAGCTGATTGGTAAGGCTTTTGGAGAGGAAGATATACTAAGAGCCGGAGATGCACTGGAAAGAGTACGTGGTGAGTGGAAGCTCCCGGAAACTTACTAAAAAGACGTAGATGGAGGTTTAACTAAAATGGCAAGAGAATGGGAATCGGTAATTGGACTAGAAGTTCACTTACAGTTAAATACAGGAACTAAAGTATGGTGCGGATGTAGCGCAGACTATGATCATTCACCAATTAATACACATACATGCCCTATATGTTTAGGACATCCAGGGGCACTACCAAAGCTGAATAAAAAAGTAGTAGAGTACGCAGTAAAAGCAGCACTTGCTCTTGACTGTGATATAAATAAAGTAAGTAGATTTGACAGAAAAAACTACTTCTATCCAGATCTGACTAAGGGATATCAGATAACTCAGTTTGACCATCCATATGCAGAGAAGGGTCATATAGATGTGACTCTAAAGTCTGGTAAGGAAAGAAAAGTGGGAATCACTAAGATCCAGATAGAGGAAGATACTGGTAAATCCATGCATGCAGGAGAGGAATCATTTATAAACTATAACAGAGCTTCTATGCCTCTGATTGAGATCGTATCTGATCCGGATATGAGATCATCTGAGGAAGCATATGAGTACCTGAATCTTCTGAAGGATGCTGTAAAGTATACAGATATTTCAGATGTATCTATGGAACTGGGATCTCTTAGATGTGATGCTAATATCTCTGTAAGACCTAAGGGGCAGGAGGCATTTGGAACCAGAGTAGAGGTAAAGAACCTAAACTCATTTAAAGCTGTGGCAAGAGCTATCGATTATGAGATAGGAAGACAGATCGAAACAATCGAAGAGGGTGGCAGCATCGACCAGGAAACAAGACTGTGGGATGATGAGTCGCAGGTAACAAGAATCATGAGAAGTAAAGAAGAGGCTATGGACTATAGATTCTTCCCTGAGCCAGATCTGGTAAGACTGGTAATCACAGATGAGCAGATAGAAAGTATAAGAGAGACTATGCCTGAATCAAAGGTAGAGAAGATGGGAAGATTTGGCAGAGACTATAAGCTGTCATCTACAGATGCATCTATCCTTTGTGAAGAGATAGAGCTGGCTGACTACTATGAGGCTGCAGTGAAGGTGTGTAACAACCCTAAGAATACAGCTAACTGGATAATGACAGAGGTTCTTAGAGTTCTTAAGGATGAGAGTAAAGGTATCGAGGAGTTCTCTATGTCAGCCCAGGATCTGGGAGAGATCATAAAGCTGATTGACAGTGGAAAGATCTCTGGAAAGATAGCTAAAAAGCTATTTGAGATAAAGCTGACTGACGAAAGAACACCAAGTGAGATCGTAGATGCTGAAGGAATGGCACAGGTGGCAGATACGGGAGCTATAGAGGCTATCGTTGACGAGGTACTGGCTAACAATCCTAAACTTATCGAAGATTATAGGCAAGCAGATGAAGGAAGAAAACCAAGAGTAATGAAGGGACTAATGGGGCAGGTAATGAAAGCTTCAAAGGGAAAAGCAAATCCTGGTATAGTAACTGAACTACTGACAAATAAACTTTCTTAAAGATAAAATCCCCGGATGAATCCGGGGATTTTCCTATTATATGGTTATATGGTAAAATAATAGTAGTAAGATTATTTAATTAAATCGTTTAAAGGAAGTTTAAGTGGATAAAAAGGGGAAGATATGAAGATATTACATGTAATAGCCCAGAAACCCCAGGATACAGGAAGCGGGGTATATGTGAAAAACCTGATAAAACAACTGAATGGGTGTGAGCAGGCACTTATTGCAGGAATAGACAGAGAAGATGAGATAGATACAGGAATATCCTTTTATCCTGTGGTCTTCAGACAGGGGAAACTTGATTTTCCCGTGGTTGGGATGAGTGACAGGATGCCCTATGAGAGTACTATTTACAGTGAGCTTAATGGGGAAAAGCTGAAAAACTGGAAAAATGTTTTTAGAGAGAGGCTTTTAGAGGCAAAAGAACAGTTTTCTCCGGATATAGTGGTGAGTCATCACCTGTATCTTCTTACCTCAATGGTAAAGGAGATATTTGAGGGAACCAGGGTAGTGGGAGTATGTCATGCTACAGATATAAGGCAGCTTATGACCCATGAACTGGAAAGGGAGTATATAAAGGATCAGATATCAAAGCTTGAGATGGTATTTGCTCTTCATGAAAAACAAAAAGATCAGATAGCAGATATATTTTCTGTAGATCATAACAGGATAGAGGTCATGGGACTGGGATATGATGATGAGATATTTAATGGTGACAGAAAAAAGAAGGAGAAAAAAGAGATCTGGTATGTGGGGAAGGTAGCTTATGCCAAGGGTGTAGATGAGCTCCTGGAAGCCTATGAAAAGATGGATATGAATAGTGGTGAAGTAAGCCTGAAGATAGCCGGAGGTATAAGCGGCAGTGAGGGAAGAAAACTCAGAGAAAAAGCTGAGAGTCTCAGTAGGAGTGTGGAGCTCCTTGGGAGAACGGAGCAGGAACAGCTGGCTGAACAGATGAAGAGCGGTCATATACTGGTACTCCCGTCATACTATGAGGGGTTTCCCATGGTGGTAATAGAAGCCTTAGCCTCTGGGATGACAGTGATCATAAATGACCTTCCGGGATTAAGGGGAGCTCTAGGCAGGGAGATCACAGAAAGCGGGAGAGTTTATTTCCTGCCTATGCCTAAACTGGAAGGGATAGACAAAATAGATCCCGACCACAGAATGACCTATATAGATGACCTGTGCACTAAACTGGAGGAAGTAGTAGGAAGCAAGGAGAGAAAAAAAATTCTAAACCTTGAAAAGTTCACCTGGCAGGGGGTAGGGGAGAGATACAGAGAGGTTATAGAGAAAAATACAAAAAGACCTTTGCATAATATGGGAAAGAAGGGTAAAATATAATTAAATTTCAATTGGGTCTATTTGATACATTGGATTCAGATATCAGCCTTCGGTGAAGGAAGAAAAAGTATAAGTTAGAAAAAGTGTTTTCTAAACCCTAACCTTAATGAGGTCGTAGAAAGTGGGGGCTTTCTGTAGATTGGAAGGAAATTCACTTAAGGGAGGGAAAAGATGTTAATAGATATGCATATGCACATATGGCCGAGCTCAGCAGACAGTCATATGTCACTGGAAGATGCAGTGGATCAGGGAAAAAGACTGGGGCTTGACGGAATCTGTATAACAGATCATGACAGTCTGGATATAAAGGAAGAAGCAGGAAGGTATAGTGAAGAAACAGGATATCCTATCTTTGTAGGGGTAGAGATACTGACCTATGAGGGAGATATTGTGGTATTTGGACTGGATGAAGTGCCAGACAGGATGCTTCATGTGTGTGAACTCCTTGAGATAGTAGAAAAAAATAACGGGGTGGCTATAGCAGCTCATCCATACAGGAAAAATAACAGAGGTCTGGGAGACGGGATAAAAGATGTCTATGAAAGGCTTAACGGGATAGAGGTATTAAACGGAAATACACCAATAGACCTGAATATAGAAGCGAATAATATAAGTGTAGCTCTGGACCTGGGAAGGGTAGGGGCTAGTGACGCTCATCATAAACACGAAGTGGGAAGGTATGCTACAAAATTTAATAAAAAGATAACCAGTATAGAAGAACTGGTAGATGAGATAAGAGGGGGAGAGTTTCTGCCGGTAACATATATCGCCGGAGGGTATCACCTGAATAATAACAGTGGGAAGTTGAAAGCTAATAAGGATGCCGGGATTATAATACACAGAGGTGCCTGATTAATAGATATAAGAAAAAGGAGTCTCTCTAGACTCCTTTTTCTTATATCTATATTAGCAGGTTTCACCGGCCAGCTCCCGCTTACCAATCTTCACAGAGAGAAAACCTAAAAGTAGTTGTCCTATACAAAGACCTATAAGCATCCCAGAGAAACTACCTATATAGAATCCTATATATATAGAGGGGATGAGAAGGATGAGGGTACCCAGACCGTTGATTCCCATTACATATTTAGGCTTACCTGTGGCATTTAAACTTTCACTGGTCCAGTTGTAGAGGTTTAGCCCGATACTACCCAGCATAACGATATTAACATAGGTATAGATAAGGTTTATCACACTGGAATCGCTGGTAAAGATGGTAGCAATATTTTTAGTGAATAAAAGAGAAAGAACAAATAGTATTAATCCGTAGATTACAGAGATCTTATTGGTGATATCCTTAACTTCTCTGACTCTTTTATATTGTCTGGCACCCCAGTTCTGACCAATGATAGGAACAAGAGCTGTCCCTACTGACATACTAACTATGGTAGCAAAGCTCTCTATACGTGCTCCGGCAGCAATGGCAGCTACACCTGCTACTCCTGCACTTTTTGCTGCAAGGCTTGTGAGAAGAGCTCTAAGGATCTGTGGGAATAATCTTACAATGGCTCCCGGTATTCCTATATGAAGGATCCTCTTCCATGAGGTCAGTATCTCAAATTTATAGTCATACTTGAAATCAATGAGTTTATAGTGAAAATGAGCAAAGGAAAGAGTAGTGATCATTCCCATAAATCTAGATAGTACTGTGGCTATGGCTGCCCCCTTGATACCCATGGCAGGGATACCGAAATATCCGAAGATAAAGATGGGATCTAAGATAACATTGGTGAGGGCACATACCATCATGACGATGAGGGGCCTCTTCATGTCTCCCAGTGCTCTCATAGAGGAATCACATACAGGAGGCATAACAACCACTCCTACTCCAAGATACCAGATAGTCATATACTCCTTTACAAGGGGAAGGGTATCGGGATCTGCTCCAAATATCCTGAATAAAGGATCCATAGTAAGAAGTCCTATAAGGGAAACAACCATAACAACCAAAAGAGACAGCAGAATTCCGTCGGTGGCAGTCCTGTTGACTATATGATAGTCTTTTTTTCCAAGGGCTCTTGAAATAACTGAAGCGGAACCAATACTTATTCCAGATGAAAGGGATCCTATGATCATCACGATGGGAAAGGTAAATCCCATAGCTGCAAGTTCATGGGTACCCAGTTTGGATACAAAATAAGTATCTGTAAGGTTGAATGCTGTAATGGCAAACATCCCTCCAATAGAGGGAAGGACTAGGTCTAACAGGTGCTTACCCACAGATCCATCCAGTAAATTTTTTATTTTTCTTTGACTCATATAATCTCCTTTTAATAAAAGCTTCATTTTAAGTTCAAAGAGCATTTTAACACTAATATATTAAAGAATCAACAGGCATATGAATGGACAGAAAAAATTCAGACCTTATGTGAAAAAATAGTTCTAAAATTGTAATAATAGTATATTTATGGTCTCCTTTATTTGCACAAAGTTTCAAAAGGAAGTATAATACACCTGAAGTTAGAAAAAACTTTGAAAGTAAAAATAGACGGAGGTAATAAATGTTAGTTGAAAGATTTTTAAAATATGTAAAGATAGACACTCAATCAAACGGTTCAAGTGAAACTTGTCCAAGTACTGAAAAGCAGCTGGATCTGGCTAATGTAATAATAGAGGATCTGAAAGAGATCGGAATGCAGGATATCTCTTTAGATGAAAATGGATATATCATGGCAACACTTCCTTCAAATATAGATAAAGAGGTAGATACAATAGGATTTATCGCTCATATGGATACAGCTCCGGACTACTCAGGTAAAGATGTAAAGCCTAGAATAGTAGAGGGATATGAAGGGGGAGATATCCTATTAAATAAAGAGAAAAATATTGTAATGTCGCCAAAGGATTTTCCTGAGCTAAATAACTATGTGGGACAGGACCTTATTGTAACAGACGGAATGACACTGTTAGGGGCAGATAACAAAGCAGGAATAGCAGAGATACTAGAAGCTGTAAAGCATCTTGTGGACAACCCGGAGATAAAGCACGGGGAGATAAAGATAGGATTTACTCCAGATGAAGAGATAGGAAGAGGAGCTAATCTATTTGATGTAGAGAAGTTCGGAGCAAAGTGTGCTTATACTATAGACGGAGGAGAGATAGGGGAGTTAGAGTATGAAAACTTTAATGCAGCCACTGTAAATCTAAAGATAACAGGTAGAAACATACACCCTGGAACAGCTAAAAATAAGATGATAAACTCTATGCTTATTGGTATGGAAGTAAATGGGATGCTTCCTGTGGATGAAAGACCTGAGCATACAGAAAAGTATGAAGGATTCTTCCTGCTGCATGATATGAAGGGAAGTATAGAAAATACAAGTATGATCTATATAATAAGAGATCACAGTGCAGAAAAGTTTGCCCAGAAGAAGCAGCTGATAAACGATGCAGTGGAGTACCTGAACAAAAAATATGGTCAGGGGACTGTGGAGATCGAGGTTACAGATTCTTACTTCAATATGAAAGAGAAGGTAGAGCCGGTAATAGAGATAGTGGATATAGTAAAGAAATCAATGGAAGAAGTTGGAGTAACTCCAATTATAAAACCAATAAGAGGCGGGACAGATGGTGCCAGACTTTCTTATATGGGGCTGCCTTGTCCGAACATCTTTACAGGAGGGCATAACTTCCATGGTAAATTTGAGTATATTCCAGTACAGTCGATGAAAAAATCAGTAGAAGTTATAGTGAAAGTAATAGAAAATTATACAAAGTAACAATAGAAAAAACTAATAGTTCTCTTTAGACCCATTCATTATATGAATGGGTTTTTTTTATACGAATATACGGAATACTAACAGCACGATGAAACAAAAAAGAATGACATGTTTATTTTTGGTGATTTTCTTAAGATAAGCTTAAGTTTTATTGCGGGATAGCAAGGGTTGACGTTCTTGACGCTTATAAAAAAAGTGTGATAAGATTACAAACACATAAGACGAATAAAAAACAGTAGTCGAAATTGAGTATATAAAATTTTACTAATGTATATATTTTATATATGATTAACAAGGGAGGGCAATATGAGTACTAGCACAAGTGTAAAAGTAAGTGAAAAGAAAGGAGCTTTTGATAAGTTCCTTAATTTTGTAGAAGTAGCAGGAAACAAATTACCACATCCAGTGGCGATGTTCTTTGGATTTTTTGTGGGGACATTATTTTTATCGGCAATATTATCAGCAATGGGTGTAGGGGTTACATTCCAGAGAATAGTTAACGGTGAAATAACTTATGTATCAACAACAGTTACTAACTTGTTAACAGCAGAAGGTTTAAGAGGGGTATTTACTTCAGGAGTAGATAACTTTACAGGGCACGCAGCTCTAGGGTCTATTATTGTAGCGATGTTAGGAGTAGGTCTTGCAGAAGGGTCTGGACTTATAAACGCAGTAATCAAGAAGGTAGTATTGTCAACTCCTAGAAGCATGGTAGCGGCAATAGTTGTATTTGCAGGGGTAATGTCTAATATTGCATCAGATGCAGGATATGTAGTTCTGATACCTCTGGGAGCGGTAATATTTGCTTCATTTGGAAGACATCCACTGGCAGGACTGGCAGCAGCATTTGCCGGAGTATCTGGAGGGTTCTCAGCTAACCTTCTGGTGGGAACTACAGATCCTCTACTTGGAGGAATCACTACTCAGGCAGCTCAGATCGTGTTACCTGGATACTCAGTAACACCCACAGCTAACTTCTTCTTCATGGTAGTGTCTACTGTACTTGTAACTGTAGTGGGAGCATTTATTACAGACAAGATTGTAGAGCCTAGACTGGGAAAGTACGAGGGACCAAGTCTTGATATGGACTCAGGGTCTGAGCTTACCGACCTTGAAAAGAAGGGAATGAGATATGCCGGAGTAGCAGTACTGGCATTTATTGGACTAGTGGCATTAATGACTATTCCTGAATCAGGACTTCTTAGATGGACACCAGCTGAAATCGAAGCTTTCGTAGCAGCAAACGGCAGAACACCTGAAACGATGGAGATACTAAGACCATTCTTCAGTGAATCGATTGTATTTATATTAATGATGTTCTTCTTTGTACCTGGACTAGCATTTGGTATGGGAGCAAAGACGATCAAATCACACAGAGATGTAATCACATCATTAACTAAAGCAATGTCATCTTGCGGAGCAATCCTTGTAATCATCTTCGTATCAGCTCAGTTCGTATATGTATTTGGTAAGTCAAATATTGGAATTGTAATAGCTGTAAAGCTAGCTGACGGGATGCAGGCACTGGGAATAAGTGGAGTAGCAGCAGCAGTGGGACTTATCTTCCTTACAGCTTTTGTAAATCTATTTATCGGAGGAGCATCTTCAAAGTGGTTAATGCTTTCACCAGTATTTGTACCTATGTTTGTACAGCTAGGATTAAGCCCGGAGCTCACTCAGCTGGCATACAGAATCGGAGATTCAACAACAAATATCATTTCGCCACTAATGTCATACTTCCCAATCGTAGTAGCATTTGCTGCTAAGTATTCGAAAAAGGGTGAAGATATGGGAATAGGAACTATCATCGCAATGATGCTTCCATACTCTATTATATTCCTTATCGCATGGACTGTACTGTTTGTAGCATGGATATTTGTAGGAATACCAATTGGTCCAGGAGTACCACTGTTTATGTAATGAATATTTCAAGACAAGATAAAGAGGCTACGCCTCATTCGATTCGGTATGAGTCAACTGAAAATTTATAATTTTCTAAAGTATAAAAAAGATGGCAGACTAATTAGTCTGCCATCTTTATATTTTTTGAAATTAGTTATGAAGTTTTCGAGTAGAGAGATCCCTGAATTCATAGAAAGCCTCACTTAAAATATAGGTGTTGGCGATGGACATAACATAGATAACTCCCATATTGGTTTTTAGGATAAGAAAGATAGAGCTGGTAAGAATAAGCCATCCATAGAGCCACAGGTGCTTGATCTTCCTGTCGCTGACCTTTATAAGGAGATATGAATAGATAAGCTGTAGAGTGCCCATGGTGATATTAAATGAGGTATGGGAGATGGTGTCTCTGGTGAACTCAGGAAACAGGATATGTCCCATGGAAAGAATAATCTTTATAGTGATAAAAAATATAAAGAAAAAATCCAGCTGATGTATATTTAGTTTTAGGTTGATTTGTTTTTTTAATTCCCAAAGTATAGATACTGATACAAGAGTAGTGGTAATAGTCATAAGTATAGTAGTACTTCTAAAATCAGGATTTATAAACATAGAAGTAGATAAAAGTATGATGTAGAAGTAACATAATGAAGATGGTGTTCCTAACTTATTTATGATATTTTTCATGAAAATCACCTCTTTTTATTATTAAGGAAAGTATAGAATTTGTGGTTTGATAAAGTCTGGAATAAAAGAAGTACCTCTGTTAGTTAAAAATTACCTGAGTACCATAAATCATAATCATAAATTTCATTGATTTGTGGCAATGCAACGTCACGATGCTTTTTATTTGTATAAAGTATATACCCTGTATAATGACCTTTCTTCTAATTAAAGAATAAAAAAAGTGACCGAAATATTCCGGTCACCAGCATTTTACATTGAGTTAAGAAGTCCTTCTCTTAAAGTTTTAAGGTCACTAAGTACCTCTTTAAGAGCTTCCTTATCCTCTATTACAAATCTGAAGTATTGGTTAAGAGTTGTAATGATCTTGTTAAGTCTAGACTTTGTAAGTCCTCCCTTGTAGATCTCTAATACTCTCTCTAGAACTCCTTCCTTTGAAGAAAGAACCCCTTCAAATAATCTGATATTATCCATGTGCTCTTTAACTGTAGTTTCCTTCAGCTTCTTTTCAGTAAGGTGTTCACCGAAGTTTTCAAGAGGACATATCTCAAGATCTGATTTTAACTCTGCAGCAGCAGTAGGAGGTGCTTCTCCTGGCTTAATGTTTTCCTTTAGGAAATCAATGGATCCAGGGCAAGATTCCCAGTACTCTCTGAAGTTTTCCCAGTAGAATAAAGATTTATTCTGAATAACACTGATTGGGATATAGTTGTGAGCAGAACTGTCATCTAAGATATTTCCCTCTCCGTCTAACAGGTTTCTGAATACAGAGATATTCTCTTCAGTAAGGTCAGAAATGAGTGCTTTTGCACTATCAAGGTCACCCTTTATATAGTGGCAAAGGATCTCGTTAAAGATCATAGCAGAGTTTTTAGAGTGATCATAGTTCTTTGAAATCGAGATGATTTCATCGTACTTACCAAGGTCAAAGAGAGTATCCACAAGGATCTCTTTAACATCCTGATCATCACTAGGGTTTAATCTTAAGATGTTTTTAAATATTTCTTCAGCTTTTTTTAGTGAAGAAGTACTAAGGGCCCTTACTCCAAGGTTGTAAAGGAACCTTAAGAAGTCTCTGTTGGAACCATACTTCCAAGGTAAAGAGTCTTTCTTAGAGATGTTGTTTAAAATAGTCTTAACTTCCCTCTCACCAGCAGTGAAAAGCTTAGCTACTCTGGACTGGTCGTTGTTACCCTGTGCAATATCTATAAGAAGGTTGTGTGAAGCAAAGTGTCCCTTAAGAGACTTTGTTACTTCAGTTAGTTCCTTCTCAGCAACGACAAGATAATCATTTTCAAGGTTTTCCACAGCTTCATAGTGCTTCTGTATATGCTCATCTGCACTTTCTGGAAAAACAATTAAATATTCACTGTCTGCAACTCTTTCTAAGCTAGGGCTGACAAACAGGTTTCTTTTTTTAAGTTTTCTTACCAAAAAAATCGCTCCCTTTCAATTAAAATTACCCCATATTATATCATAAAGAAGGAAGTTATACAAGATGATGGAGTCTTGCAAGGGAGTGGGAAATAATGTATAATAAGTCAGTATTATTAGAAGGTTAAAAGATAGAAAAATAAAAGATTGTTACCGATTAAAAGGCAGCTAGAGCTTAGATTTTATCTGAGTCTTAGCTGCAATTATTTATTAGGACAAAAAGGTGGGATGCTAGAAATGGAAGTGTTGAACATAAAAAAGATGCCTCCTTCAAGAATATTACTATTATTTTTTATAGGAGCAATATTTATTGGAAGCTTACTTCTTATGCTGCCGGGAGCTACAACAAAGGGAAATGAGATAACTTATCTTACATCACTTTTCACTATAACTTCGGCAATATCAGTAACAGGATTATCCCTTGTGGATGTAAGCAAGGTATTTACCCCTGTGGGGCAGATAATAATCCTTGTATTTATTCAGCTTGGAGGATTGGGTATAATGACATTCTCCTCTCTTATATTTCTTCTTATAGGAAAGAGGATAACATATCACGAGAGGAAGATATTAAAGGAAGACTTAAATGCAGAAAGTACCGGAGAGGTAACGGATTTCATAAAAAGACTGATAATAATAGTATTTACAATAGAATTAGCAGGAGCACTCCTTCTGGCTATAGGGTTTATGAGAACGATGAATCCTAAGAAGGCTATACTCTACGGAGTATTTCATTCTGTATCAGCATTTTGTAATGCTGGTTTTTCATTATTTACCAACAATCTAGAGGGGTACTCGGAAAACTTTATAGTAAATATAACTGTGGCATTTTTAATACTTATTGGCGGAATAGGTTTTGCAGTGATAAACTCATGGATGACCTATATAACAACAAGCAGAAAGAGGTTTAACCTCACATCTAAGATGGCTATATTTATAAGTGGTGTACTGACACTCCTTGGGATGGGAGCCTTCCTTGTACTGGAGTTCAGAAACCCAAATACCATTGGAGATATGAATATCATTCAAAAGATAGTAGCTTCCTTCTTTCAGAGTGTAACCACAAGAACAGCAGGATTTAACTCTGTACCCATGGGAGATCTTAATCCGGGGACTATATTCTTGTTTTGTATTCTGATGTTTATAGGAGCATCTCCCGGATCTACCGGTGGAGGTATAAAAACCACTACCTTCGGAGTAATCGCATTCTATGTTGTGGGGATAGTGAGGGGAAGAGAGGATATAGAGGTAGCAAACAGAAGGATATCCTGGGAGATCCTAAACAGAGCCCTGGCAATACTTGTAATATCAGTGATATATGTGAGTATAATAATCCTTATGATACTTGTGTTTGATGATCTTGGTTTTGAGGAGACGATATTTGAAGTGGTATCAGCCTTTGCAACTGTGGGACTGTCTATGGGAATAACAGCTGAGATGAATCTTTTTTCAAAGATACTTATAATGATGACTATGCTTATAGGAAGACTGGGACCCCTGACATTCGCCTTAGCTCTGGGTGAGCAGAAGATGAAAAATGCAAGAAGATACCCAAAGGAAAATATCCTTATCGGATAAAAGATACTAGATTAATAATTTCATAGGAAAGGTGAATAAATAATGGCAAAACAATTTCTTGTAATAGGATTAGGAAGATTTGGAATAAGTGTGGCAAAGACTCTCTTTGAAGCAGGCGCAGATGTAGTTGCTATAGATGAAGATGAGGATCTGGTACAGGAAGCAATAAATAATGATATAGTAGATAATGCAGTGATGCTGGATGCAACAGATGAAAAGGAACTGAACTCCATAGGAGCCGGGAACTTTGATGTAGCCTTTGTATGTATAGGGTCAAACCAGCAAGCAAGTATAATAGTAACCCTTATTCTAAAGGAACTGGGGATAAAAAATATAATTGCCAAAGCTGTAACTAAAACTCACGGAAAGGTACTGGAAAAGATAGGGGCAAACCAGGTAATCTACCCTGAAGAATATATGGGTAAGAGAGTAGCACTTCTTGCTATGGAACCTAATATGATAGAGCACCTTAGATTTTCTCAGGACTTTTTACTGTTAGAGGTAAAGGCTCCAAGTGTATTTTGGGAGAAATCTCTCATAGAACTGGGAGTAAGAAATAAGTATAGTGTAAATATAGTAGGAATAAAGAAATCAACAGGTATATTAAATGCCAGTCCCAAGGCGGACACTGTAATTGAAAAGGGTGATGTTCTTCTTGTAATTACAGACTCTAAAACAGCTAACCAGCTGGAAAGTTTAAAATAGTCTGATTGACTTCAGATTTATTTATAGATAGAGATCCATAAAAGAGTATTTAAGTGGATTTTTTGAGTATCTCCCAAGGAGATGCTCTTTACAGAAAGTAGGAGGAAAGTTAATGCATAATTTTGATGTAATAGTAGTGGGAGCGGGTCATGCAGGTTGCGAGGCAGCCCTGGCCGCAGCCAGAATGGGTATGAAGACAGCTATGTTTACCATAACCCTTGATAATATAGGGGTAATGTCGTGTAACCCTTCCATAGGAGGACCTGCAAAATCACACCTTGTAAGAGAGCTAGATGCTATGGGTGGAGAGATGGGAAGAAATATAGATAAAACCTTTATACAGATAAGAGTCTTAAATACTAAAAAAGGTCCTGCAGTGAGATCACTGAGAGCTCAAGCAGACAAGAAGCTATACCATATGGAGATGAAAAAAACTATTGAAAATACCGACAATCTGGATGCAATCCAGGGGATGGTAACAGATATTATAGTAGAGGATGGTAAAGTTGTAGGAGTAAAGATAAAAGAGGGAGAGGAGTTTAGAGCAAAATCTGTAATCATAGCTTCTGGTACATTTATGAGAGGTCTTATCCATATTGGAGATAAGCAGTTCAGAGGAGGAAGGTTAGGAGAACTAGCTTCAGATGAACTACCTGAATCTCTTGAAAAATTAGGAATTGAACTGGGAAGATTTAAGACGGGAACTCCGGCAAGAATAGATGCCAGATCGATGGACTATACTAAGATAGATGAGCAGCCAGGAGATACAAGCCAGCTGTTAAAGTTCTCAGACAGAACAGAGGATAAGGATGTAGAGGGAAGAAAGCAGATTCCTTGTTATATCACATTTACAAATACAGATGTACATGACACTATTATATCAAATAAATCAAAATCACCTCTATTTAACGGAACGATCGGAGGAACAGGGCCAAGATACTGTCCGTCGATAGAGGATAAGGTATTCAGATACCAGGATAAGGAGAGACACCATCTGTTCCTGGAGATAGAAGGGTATGATACAAATGAAGTATACATCAGTGGATTCTCTACATCACTACCTACAGATGTACAGTATGAGATGCTGCAAAAGATATCAGGTCTTGAGAAAGCCAAGATAATGAGGTATGGATATGCCATAGAGTATGACTATGTGATACCTTCAGAGATAAACTTTACTTTAGAAGCTAAAAAAGTAGAGGGGCTATATATGGCAGGTCAGATAAACGGTACAAGCGGATATGAGGAAGCAGCAGCACAGGGTCTTATGGCAGGAGTGAATGCAGCACTTAAGATACAGGGGAAGGAACCTTTTGTATTAGACAGAGCAGACTCATATATAGGAACTCTTATAGATGATTTAGTAACTAAGGGAACAAATGAACCATACAGAATGTTCACTGCAAGAAGTGAATACAGATTACTTTTAAGAGAGGACAATGCTGACCTTAGACTGAGTAAAAAAGGATATGAGGTAGGGCTTCTTGACGAGAGCCACTACAATAAAGTTCTTCAAAAAGAGCTTGATACAAAGGAAATCATAGAAAAGTTAGAAAAACAAAATGTAGGTCCATCAAACCCAAGGATAAATGAGATCCTTTTAAGAGAGGGGGATGTGGAACTGAAATCCGGTACAACTCTTAAGGAGCTTCTGAGAAGGCCTAAGGTAAAGTATGAAGATATCAAGTATATCGCTGAAGTAGTAGACGGATTCCACTTAGGGGAATATCCCAAGGCGACTGAGTATCAGGTAGAGGTACAGGTAAAGTATGCAGGGTATATTCAGAAATCCCTTAGAATGATAGAAAAGCATAAAACTCTTGAAAATAAGATAATACCAGCGGAGTTTAACTATGATGAGATAGAAAACATCACAGGGGAAGCAAGGGAAAAACTAAAGGAAGTAATGCCTATGAATATAGGACAGGCTTCAAGAATATCAGGGGTATCTCCAGCAGATATTCAGATACTGATGATGATACTAAAGGCAAGGGGATTATAGGATGAAAGATAACTTAAGAGACTACTTTGTAGAAGGATTAAAGATAATAGATATAGAGATAAACAGCGACACTGTAGACAGGCTGATGAAGTATGCAGACCTTCTTATAGAAACAAATAAACATACCAACCTCACAGCTATAAGAGATGAAAAGGATCTTATTGAAAAGCATTTCTTAGATTCTATGCTTGTACAAAAGCTCATAAGAGAAGATATGAAAAGTGCTATGGATATAGGAACAGGAGCAGGGTTTCCAGGGATGGTTCTAGCTATCTGTAACCCGGGGATTAAGTTCACTCTGATGGATTCTGTAGGAAAAAAAACAAAGTTCCTGGAGATGGTAGCTGAGGAACTGGGGCTTACCAATGTAGAGGTGGTAAATGAAAGAGCCGAAGAGTATATAAAAAAAGACGATAAAAGAGAAAACTATGATCTTGGGCTATGCAGAGGAGTATCTAAACTTAATGTAATCCTTGAGTACATGGTACCATTCCTAAAGGTAGAGGGAGACTTCTTTGCCCTTAAGATGGAGGGAACAGGAGAGGAATTAGAGGCAGAAAATGCTCTTAAGGTACTTTCAACTGAGATAGTTTCCACTGAGGTATTTAACCTTCCTTACTGCAAGGATATAAGGCATGTAGTGAAGTTGAAAAAGAAGGATCAGACAGACAGTAAGTATCCAAGAAGAACAGGAATTCCACTAAAAAGACCCCTTTAATGAACTGGAGGAAACCCAATGAAGGACTTATTGAGAAAATATCATAAATATCTAGTCATCTTTGGGATCGCCCTTCTTCTTATGATATTTGGGAGTCTTTACATGGTGGTTAGATATAGTCTGCCCCAGACAGTGAGAACAATACTGCTGGAGTTTACAGGGGCAGATATAGAGAGTGAATCTATAAACTTTACCAGAAAAGGACTTATTGAAGTCAGGGATGCAACCTTAAAGGACGGAAAGGAGCTCATATTAGAGGCTCCTCTTATTGAGATAAAATATAGTACCTCAAACCTTATAAGAGGTAGGATAGATGAGATAAAGGTCGTGAATCCCAATGTATGGCTCACAAGAAATGCCAACAATGATATCAATATAGTAGACGTTTTTCTGGGTTCAGAGGACGACGAATCTGAAACTAGTGATACTTCAGAGGACACAGAAGAATATGTCAATGAGGGAAGCAGTGTACCTATAGACAAAATTACTGTGGAAGACGGATATCTCTACTATAAGGATACAGCCTATGAAGTTCCCATAGAAAAGGAAGCCAGCAGTGTAAACGGCTATGTATCCTTTGACAAAAAGGATGGGATATACCTCTCCTTTAATGGAGAGAGTACCGGTATACGCGGGGAAGAAAAGCTTGGGTTTTCTTTAAGTACCAAGGATCATCCCTATGACCTGGGCATAAAGCTGGAGTCCGTCTCAATAAATGATAATCTGATGCAATATGCATATAAGGATAATGATATCGTCTACTATGACGGAGTAGTGAACCTCGACATGACTCTGAACCCAGGCGGCTTCGGAGGAAGAGCTGACTTTAATGAGCTTGAAGTTAGCTACAGAACCCTGGATGCACCTATAACTCAGGGGAGTGGTGATGTTAACTTTGCAGGGGAAAAGATATATGTAAGGGGAGACTTTCTCATGGGAGATCATCCCGGAAAGCTCTTTATAGAGTATAAGGGTGAAGCCGGTGTAGATATAGATTTTTATCTGAAAGATATAGAGTATGGAAAGCTGGCGGCCTACGAGGAACTGGCTGAGCTAGCTCTTCCTATAAACGATCTGATTTTTGATAATGTCCATGTAAATCTGGCTTTTGATGAAAAAAATGATTTGAAAGTAAATATAGATTTCTCCTCTTCCTACTATAAAGCAGGAGAGTTTGCTATGGAGGACTTCAGTGGTCGTCTGTACTATGAGGGCGGAGACAACTTCTACCTGAAAGATGTAAAGCTCAAGGGGGAGTATCCAAATAAATATCTGCCTCTGGATTTTTTTATGGAGGTGGATGCAAGACTGACTGAGGATGATGGGGATCTGACATATAAGGTATATGATATAGAGAGCGGAACCAATATAGAAGCGGTCAGTGGAAGTGCAGAATTAGATTTTATCAGAAAGATATTCAGTCTTAAGATGGATTCAGATATCCTTGATCTGGATGTGAAGTTTGATCTTGAAAAGGACCTCTTTACTCTGAAACAGTCAAGTAAAAAGGGGATCGAGGTCGAGATAAAGGATCAGAAGATAACAAACAGAAGTGATCTGAACTTTATATATGATCTGAAGGAAAAAAGCTTTCTCCTGGGACGGGGAGAGATCGATATAAGCTATGAAGGGGGAAGTCTCCTTGGAAATATATCCACCCTAGAAGACAATATAAAGTTTGAAAACTTTAAATATTATGATGAGACAGGTAGTCTTTCCGGAAGGGGAGAGGTAAACCTGAAGGACCTTTCCTATGAGGTGGACTTTAAAAGTGAAAACCTTGAAATTTCAAGGTTTTTAGAGGTTGAAGGCCTTAAACTAATTGGAAATATAGGCGGAAAAATCAAGGGAATAAGAGATCAGTTTGAGGGGAATATAGAGGTTGAGGATTTAAGCGGAGAATATTTTTTAAAATTTAATAACCTTGAGGGGGATATTTACGTCAAAAATGACGGAGTCTTCAACTCTTATTTTAATGGGTATCTAGGAGAACTAGAATATGAAGGATTTTCCTTCTATGACTTTCAGGTAAGTGCAGATATAAATAATAATATTCTGAGAGTCAGAGATTTTGGTAACAATATCTCTAATATCTATGGTAGCTATGATCTGGCAGAAGACCAGCTGGATTTTAAGTATCATATAACAGATGTAAGAGGCAGGAAGCTGGAAGTATCAGATATGACCCTTGACATAGAATCTGTAAGCGGAGTAGTTCTAGGGAGCAGTGAAGATGTGAGAGTAATCTCTGATATCGACGGAGTAGTATTGACACTGCCTATTCAGGTTCAGGAGGATTCTATAAAGAGTCTGACTTCTTCTGAAGAGGGAAAGCAGCTCTTTATATCAGGTCGTGTGGAGTATGGAGAAAACAATATTTCTCTTGAAAGGCTGAAGGTAAATGAAAGTATAGTTTCTGGAAACTATAGTCTGGATACAGGGATGTACAGTTTCAAAGCAAATCTTCTGGAGGATGATATCCCAAGTTATTATGGGGATATAAACCTGAAATACAGAATACTGGGAGAGGTATATCTATGGGGAAACAGGGAAATAACAAAGGTCTATACAAGAACAAGCCTTGATAAGGTATATCTGAGGGGACAGCAGCTTCCTGACCTCTATATAGAGGGAAGTTTCATGGGAGGAACTCCTGAAACCCTCTTGGAAACTGGGAGATTGGATCTTAAAAAAGTGGTTCTTTTAGGAGATAACCGTGAGGAGCTTGTTGAGGCTGAGGCCAGAGTTGATTTTAAGGAAAAATCTATCCTGGTAAGAAATAAAAATAAGACCATAGATATATCAAAGTTTTCATACCTGAATCCAGACCTTGTTCTGGAGGGGATGATAGATTTAGATTTTGAAATCGACGGAGACCTCCAGGACCTGAAGTATTTTGGTGATGTATCCAGTTCTAAATTTAAAGTTGGAGATATAGAGCTAAATAACTTAGAAATTTCCCTGGAAGGAGACCTTGATAGTGCAGAACTGGAAGAGTTTAGTGTGGACTATGAGGGAAACAACCTGAGTGCAGAGGGAGCGGTAGATTTAAAGAAACTGGAGTATTTCTTAAATGTTAAATCATCTGAAATAGATCTTGAATTTTTAAATGTATTTCTCTATCCCTTGGGAGTTGAAGATATTAAAGGTTTATCCAAGATAGACCTCACCCTGAAAAATGAAAGGAATACAGGTAGTTTTGTAGTAGATGGTCTAAGTGCTAAGATACCAGAATATGGTATAGATATCGAAGATGTAAATTCAGATATAAAGCTAAACAATGACAAGATCTTTATAGATGAATTTACAGGTATAGTGAATGAGGGAACCCTTTCTCTGGATGGTTATCTGGAGATCCCTGACTTAAAGAGGATGAAAAATGAGCTTGATCCCATAAGCCTTTTAAACTACTCTTTAAATCTGAGGGCAGAGAGAGTAAAGTATAACTATGAAGATGTAATCGAGCTTACTCTCAGCACCAATGCTACCCTGAAAGACAATAAAATTACAGGAGAATTTGTTGTAAACAGGGGAGAGGTAATAGGAATACCAGAGGTATCGGATAAGGAGATCGAAGAGATAAAGGACAAGACATCTGAAGCCGGGGAAAATGCCATAGCAGCGAGTATAGATCTTGGAAAGGATTTTGCTATAAAAACCCGGGGAAGCAGTAGTATGGAGATAGATATAGACCTCTTAATAGAGGAGGGAATATTTATAAACCTTGAAAAGGTAGCTCCCCTTGTGGAGGATTTAGAAGCTGTAATAAAAGGAAAAGGTCGTGTGACGGTGAAGGATTCCAGGATAAGATTTTTGGGGGAACTAAACTCAGAAAATGGTGTAGTAACTATAAATAATAACCTCTTTGAACTGGACAGAGTTGTACTTCTGTTTAGTGATCCGGATGAGTATTTTCCTGATGTAAACCCGACCGTGACACTGAATGCCAGATCTGTTATAGCCAATGAAGAGGTCTATATACTGGTAACAGGAAAGGGAGAGGATCTAGAGATAATTCTAAGCTCAGCTTCAGGTCTGTCCCAGGAAGATATCGCTTCGCTCCTTGCATTTCACAATACCCTTGATTCTTCATCATCCAATGTAGTGGTAAAAAACATCTTAGACAGCCAGATATCAAGACAGCTGTTTAATCCTGTATCAGGAGAGATTCAGAGGATGCTGAGGCTTTCTAAATTCAGAATATCTTCAGATATAACAGCATATGAATATCAGGACGGAGAGTATGAGGAATCGTCTCTTGGTCTGGGAGCCTCTGTAGAGGCTGAGAATCCCATCTATAAGAATAAGGTTTACTGGAATGCATCAGCAAGAATTGCTGATAATAAGACTGGTGATTCTGTAGATGAATATGACTTTATAGTGGAACACAGGTTTGCTCCGAGTCTGTCCTGGGGAGTAGGAGTAGGTAAGCTTCCAGAAGGAAGAATAAAGACTAGTGAGGGTGAAACAAGCAATTTGAACTACCATATTGATTTTAAATTCAGAAAAAGGTATAATAGCATTACAGAAATTTTCATAAGGAAGTAAGCAGTAGGGGGAAAAATGAGAAAGCAGTTGTTAGTAGTACTTGCATTTTTATTATCATTTATCGCTCTGGGAGCAGAAGCGGTATATGAAGTAAGGGAAATCGAGGTGTCGAAAAACAGGGAAGTACCTGTAGAGGTCATCAAATCAGTTATGGAATCTACAGCGGGAGAGGGCTACTCCACTGAAACAATGGTAGAAGACTACAAGAGAATCAAGAATCTAGAGTATATAGATGATGTAGTTATCTACCCAAGACTTTACAACGCAGGAATAAAGTTGAGTGTTGAAGTGAAGGAAGCAAAAAATGTCAAGGAGCTGTTAATGGCCAAAGACATAATTCCACTCTCTGAAAGGGAGACGATCGATAAGTCTCTTATTGTCAGTGCCATTGAGATATACGGAAATCGTTATGTTTCAAGGGAAGACATTATGAAGGAGATTCCAGTACAAGTTGGATCTTACTTTTCTAGAACACAGGTATTGGATGGACAGAAAAATATCCTGAATACAGGTTTCTTTAGAGATGTAAACCCGGAAGTATACAGGTATGGAGACGGTGTATTAGTTAGATATACTCTTATAGAAAACCCTGTAATAACAGGTGTAAAAATCTATGGGAACAGTGTTTACTCCACTGAAGAATTAATGGAGGAGATAAAAACAGTTCCAGGAGAGATCTACAACATTAACACACTGAGAGAAGACAAGGACAGACTCCTTGCAAAGTATCATGAAGATGGTTACATCCTTACAGAATTCACAGACATAGGAATGAACGATAACTATGAATTAGAGCTTTCTCTAAGTGAAGGAGTAGTAAGAGAAGTACAGCTAAGAAAGATGGTAACAAAGCAAAAAGGTGCCAGAAGACAACCCACAGATAATATACTAAAGACTAAAGAATATGTAGTAAGAAGAGAACTGGATATCAAAGAGGGAGAGGTTTACAACCTTAATGACTTCCAAAGTTCTTCAAGAGCTCTAATGAGACTGGGTCACTTTAAAAATGTAAAACCTGAATATAAAGATATTCCAGGAGATCCAGACGGAAAAATAGTAGTTCTTCTATTTGATGAGGAGAGAACAGCATCTCTTCAGGGAGCTATCTCATATGGATCGGAAGTAGGGCTTCTGGGAAGTATCTCTATAAAGGATACAAACTGGAAGGGTAGAGGTCAGGAACTAGGAGTAACTTTTGAAAAATCAGACTCTGATTACAGTAAGTTTTCCATTGATTTCCAGGACCCCTGGATAAAGGATACAGACAGAATCTCATGGGGATGGAGTCTTTATAAATCCCAGTATGAAGATGATGACAGTGTACTTTTCTACGATGTAAATACATATGGAGCAAAGTTTAATGTAGGTAAGGGACTGACTAGAAACCTTCGTTTCAGTATAGGTACTAAAGTAGAGTATGTTACAGAGGATGCCGACGATGACGAGGAAGGTTATGGAGGGAGAACAGATTCCTACGGACTGGTAAGTCTTTTCCCATCACTTACATATGACAACAGAAACCATTTCTGGAACCCAACAGAGGGAGAGTATGCAAGACTTCAGCTAGAGGGTGGATATGCAGGAGGATATGATTCCGATGCATTTGGAAATATAAGTTTAGAAGGAAGAAAGTACCATAGAGGATTCTGGAAGGATAATACCTTTGCATACAGAGTAATCGGTGGAATCATGACAGACAGTACTAAGGAATCCCAGAGATACAGAGTAGGGGGAGGAAGTACATTAAGAGGTTATGACGGAAGTTACTATAGAGGTACGAAAAAGTTTACCGCTACTATAGAAAACAGATCTCAGCTTAATGATATATTCGGAGTAGCCCTATTCGTAGATGCAGGAAGAGCATGGAACCAAGATGGTAGAGACCCTAAATACAAGGATACAGGAAGAGATGAAGAAAGCATTCCATCTGATTTAGGTGTAGGAGCCGGATTTGGACTTAGACTGAATACACCACTTGGACCACTTAGATTTGACTTTGGATGGCCAGTGGGAGATTCAGACAGTTCTGGAATGGAGTTCTACTTCAACATGGGACATACATTCTAATATGAAAAACTAGGGGGAACACAATGAAAAAATTAGCAGTATTAGCACTAGCAGCTACGATGTCAGTATCAGCTTTTGCAGTAAATATAGGAATTGTTGATAGTCAGGAAGTATTTATGAAGTATTCTGGAACTAAAACTATTCAGGCGGAATTAGTAAAGGAAAAGGAAAAATTAGAAAATGACATCAGAAGTAAAGAGGTAGAACTTCAAAAGCTTGGAATAGAGCTTCAAGGTAAGGGGCCTAAGGTAACAGAGGCTGAGAAGGAGAGCTACAACAAGCAGGCACAGGCTCTGGATAAGTTTGTAAGAGAGTCACAGCAGAAGCTAAGCCAGAAGGAATACCAGAGTATGACAGGTATTCAGACAAATATCGATGCATCGATCCAGTCAATAGCTAAGAAGTCTAAGTATGACTATGTACTAGAGGCAGGGGCTGTTAAATTTGGTGGAACAGATATAACACAACAGGTTATCAAGATGATGGAAAATACTAAAAAAATAGATCTTTAATTAAATAAAGCAGGAGGGTTAGACTGATGAACTATAATTTAAAGGAATTAGCTAATCTTCTTGGTGGAGAGATAAAGGGAGACTCAAGGTCAGAAGTAACTGGCCTAGCTCCCTTTTTTCACGCCAAGAACGATGAACTGACATTTGCAGCAGATGAGAAGTTTTTAAAAAAACTGGATGAAACGACAGCAGGAACTGTAGTGGTACCTCCTATTCCAAATCTTCCAGAGGGGAAAACATATATAGTGGTAAACAGTAATCCAAGGGAACTGATGCCAAAGCT
>Ga0070724_10000544_pt1 | contig 26256 bp, 23 predicted proteins | sample tdDd001_FD_67278 | JGI IMG/M metagenome (GOLD analysis project Ga0070724, IMG submission 67278) | Marine sediment microbial communities from the Atlantic coast under amendment with organic carbon and nitrate - tdDd00.1 | ecosystem: Environmental > Aquatic > Marine > Coastal > Sediment | place... | reverse complement strand
CTAATGATGTATCTCCTATTTGGAAGACCACTTCATCTTGTTTATAACCTCTAACAGTTGTAATAGATGATAATAGTTCTAATTCCTTATCTGACAAATCATTAAAATCTGAGAACTTCTTAATACGTCCGATTATTTCTTCTCTTGTTAATGAAGAGATTTCAATATCTTCAATGGCCCTTAAGCTATGAGATAAATTATTTGTTTCCATTTCTCTTCTAATAACCGTTCTTTCTTTGCTTGTCATCTCAATGATCTTACCCCAAATTTTCTGTACACGTCTGTACTTAGTAAATGGATCGTCTTTTGGAATCGCTTCATATTTAGAAAGGTAAATATTTTTTATTGATTCTTTACAACCTTCTATATCACCATCAGCCAAATATTCTAAAGCCAGTAATATATTGGTCTTGAAGATTTTGTCTTCTAAATCATCAGTTAAGAAATCCCCTGGATAAGGATCAAAATTCTTGGCTTTAACCATAGTCATATTGTTGACTTCATATTGAGATCTTATTTTTGATTGCTCATATAAGAATCTGTAAATATCTTCTCTCAGACGTTTCCAAATAGGATGATTTTTCTTAGGTGGTAAATGTTTAATATTGAGCTTATTGTCTAAGAAGAAATCAAAACCAAACATCTTAGAGTTAATTAAGAAATCTATGTCTTCACCTCTAGTTACATCTGGATCAAATGGTACAGTTTTAAATAAGTTTTTATGAATAACCATCAAACCACCAAAGGCAAATGGTGTCATTTTGATTCTAGGTTCACAAGAGATTATTTTATCAAATGCTTTTGTTTTTGATCCAAATCTATCCCAATAAGTCATCCATGGTACCATGGTTACATCATCATAAAACTCATCGTATTTATTCAGATAGTAACCAGCCACACCATAAACTGATTTACCAAAAATTCTTTTTCCGATAAACTCTTTTGCCATATCAATAAAATCTGGATTTTCAAAGATTTCATCATCATCTATTAGAATAGTTACTTCAGATGATAGTACATGAGACACATATAAACAGATATTTCTTACATTAGAGTAACCATGAATATCTAATAAATCCACGTCACTTCTAGATAAGCCCTTATCTACCATAATATCTTGAATTTTTCTTAAGTTTTTAGCTGTAAATATATAAGTCTCTACATTTAGTTCTGCCTTCTTGACAATATCTCTGACTCTTTTTTCTGACTCTTTTTCTACAGCTTCGCAGGTTGGACAGATTGGAATGACCAACTTGAACTTCTTATTCTTAAGGATTTTCATACTTTCCAAAGTACGACCTAAAGTATCTTCGCCGTTTACTGGTGTTGGATGATCATAGACAGCATCACCTTCTTGCCAAAGGTTATCCGGTCTAGACCAATAGGTTGGTATAATGACAGTCGTTCTCATATGTGCTCCTTTCTTAAATAAGTGATTCATACATTGATTCAACTACACCAATCGAACGTTTCCATGAGAAGTTTTTCAATGCATAATTGGCTGCTTCTTCAGCTCTTTTTTCTTTTTCCTTATGCTTTATTTCAGACACAATAGCATCAGCTAATGCGATATCATCATCCACCGGTACTAAAGTACCTACACTATCAATAAGGAAATCTGGTAAACCACCTTGATTGGTGCCTACTACAGGTGTACCACACGCAAGAGCTTCAATAGCAACAAGTCCAAAAGGTTCTGTTCTTGATGGCACTGTAGAAACATCTGCAATATTATAAAGATCAACCAACTGATTTTGACTCACATGGCCTAAGAACTTGACGTGTTCAAGTTTCAAAGTCATCTTTAATTTATTAAGTTCTTCATACAGTTCTCCATTACCAGCAATTAAGGTGACTACTTCCCCATCTATGGCTTTATCATAAATACTTGCAGCCTTTAACAAAACATCTACACCTTTAAAGTGAGTGAGTTTACCTGCAAATGATACGACATAGTCTGGGTCTACTGATAAATTAAAATCGTCTAAAACATCCTGTCTTTTTAACTCTTTTACCTTAAATAAATTTTCATCATAACCGTTTAGAACCAATGCTTTCTTTTCTTCAGGCACACCGTAAAGTTCAGTAACTTCTTGGTCTACTTGTTCTGAGATAGTAATGACCTTACTTGCCTTTTTTGCACCCTCTAATGCATATTTATGATAGCGATCATCCTTTACAAATCCTTTCAAATCTGTACCATGAGCTGTAACAATATAAGGTACATCTGTTAGTGATGCTGCATAAGGTGTAATCCATAAATGCTGAGCATGAATCACATCAGGTTTAAAGCTTTCTACTTCCTCTTTGGTCACATCAACAAACTTTTGTACATACTCTTCTAACTGATCATCGCTTAAATCATAATAGGTATTCACACTTCTAGGATGTGAAGTGAAACATGGGAAGTTATATGGTAACTCAGGGTTTACTGTATCTGGTCCCTTGAACAAGATTACCCTTGTCTCAAAAGCATCAAAAGATACATGTTCAATTTCAGGGAATACTACTTTTACTGTATGACCCATTTCACTTAATTCTCTAGCTAAGTTTTTGGTATAAATACCACTTCCAGATCCCTCTAAAGGGAAATGATTCAAAATTAAAATTCTCATCCAATCCTCCTTATAAATTCAAACCAACTTGTTTTAAATCTTTCAAATTCCGCCTTCATATCATCTAATTGCCTATATGCAATTTCATGTGCTTTTGGAAGTAAGTTAAATCTATCATCATCTAAGTGTTGACTTATTGCCTTTGCACCTTCCAATAAATAATGGTGTTCTAGCTCATAACATGATTTAGGATTTAGTCCTCTAATATCGTTCAAAAACGGATTCCTACCAATCCATCCCATACAAGCATAAAAAAATCTATCTTTGATATGTTGATCTCTTAAAATATCCGGTACGGTTGGGAAATGGCTATAAGTATTATGAAATATCTTCATATCAATATCATAGAATATATGATCCTGTTGAGTTTTAAGTTGAATAGCTAATACAGTATCCTCTCCTCGAGTTAAGTATTTACCACCTTCTACCTCATAAATAGTTGAGAAAAAAGGAACCATAGTCTTAAACAAGTCTAGTTTTATAGCTACATTTCCTCCTAAAACTTTCTCCGTCCTAAATCCATTTCGTCTAATACCATGGTCTGTTGAAAGACAATGGTGATGAAATGAATCCATAATATAGTTATAGGCAGTTTCTTTCTTCAGCCCATAGAATAAATCTTGCATACCCGGGAATTGCATCGGTGGTATAATATAATATCCTGTGTAATCACTGGTCGTTACCTTTACCTTTTCATCCTCCAAGTATTTAAGATGTTCTCCTAAAAAATCAACTTCTTGTATGTAAACATCTTCTATGGTTGTTTCTCTTGTCTTATAGACACCGGTATCTTGTAGATCTTTCTTTTTTATAACGACTTCTGGATATACATCTGTATCAATAAAACAAAGTATATCTATATCTTGTAATATAGCCTCTATAATGACATGATTTCTACTGATACCATAAGCAGACCTTCCATCACACGCTTCAGTAATATCACCTATAAGTGGTATTATTTCATCCTTACTTAAACCTAGGTCTAAGAGTTTATGATGTAGTAGCCCAGATTGTTTTATTTTAACCAAATGAACTTTTACTTTTTGTCTTAATGCTTCCACAATACTTTCATCAATTTTATCTGAGTAACCTATTACAACACTATCTACATGATGACCAAACTTCTCTGAATTTTCTAAAAATTGATCAAGTGGTTCTTCTGTTAGTAAATCTTTTGTTATCATCCCTAATGCTAACTTCAAATTATCACCTACCTCATTTTTCACGTTTTATACCCATTTAAAGATAGAATTAACATACAGTTTACACAATTGCCTTAAGACCAACTAAAATCATAATTTAACTCTTTCTAGTTAACACAAGGCAATGTAAAACGATCTTTTTGTTTTACATCATAAACACTTTATACTTTCTTAATTTCCACAAGGTTTAAAAGGTTTTAAAATGGGTATATAATTAAGTAGATTGTGAGGTGATGTCCTTTGAAGATCCAAGCATATGACGTTTATTCAAAAATTGCCAGTGGTAATCGGATAAATTCTGCAGCAGATGATCCTGCAGGGCTTGCGATTTCCGAAAAACTTAAGAGCCAAATAAATGGTGATCAAAAGGCCATTCAAAACATTGAGTCCAGTCAAGACTTGCTGAAAGTTGCTGACGGTTCTCTCGACTCAGTTTTACAAGACTTAGGTCGAGTTAGGGAATTAGCTGTTCAGGCAAGTAGTGGCACATACTCAAGTGACGAACGATCGATCATACAGAATGAGATTAACAGTCTATTCAGTAATATTCAAAACAATGTACAAAATACAGAATTTAATACAAAAAAACTAATTGATGGGTCCTTTACCAATCAGCAGCTTGGTGTAGGTGCAAATGGTCAGGGAACAGAGATGACACTTCAAGATTCTGGTCTAGAAGCACTTGGACTTGATGGATTTTCTGTAGAAGGTGAATTCAGTCTTGAAACAATTGATTCAGCAATCCAAAGGGTTTCGGAATCAAGAGGTCAAATTGGCGCAAACATCAATGGTTTACAATCAAACCTCAATAACACCAGGGTTTCAGAAATCAATCAACAATCTGCTCAATCATCTATAGCAGATTTAGACATTGCGAAAGCAGTTATGGAACTCAATAAGCAAAATATTTTGAATCAGTATAAGAATGCTGTTCAAGAATTGCAGGCTGATCAAGAGGAGCAAAAGTTAGGCTTACTCATTTAATTATTTGGTTGCAACCAAAAAGACGAAGCAATGTGCTTCGTCTTTTACTGTTCATTGATATACTCATAAATCATACTTGCAACCTGGTCAGGCTCAAGATTAGAGTTATTTATTCTTAAATAATTAGGATGTGTAATCTCACCTTCTAATGAATTCAATCTATATTTATCCATAGATGCTTTTAAATCTCGATTTGACCATTCTAAATTTCTTTTAGTCGCCTTTTTTTCTAATCGAAGAGGCGTCCCATTTCGCTCTAGACGTGTTTCTACATCCGCTTCTAATTCGACAATATAAACTGTCCAACCCTTATCTTCAAAACGTTTGATAAACTCATTTACATATTTATGTTCTGATTCTAAGTTAAATCCCCACATATAGGTAAAGGTAAATCCTTCTAAATCTCTATTAATAACATCATCAAATATAACATTTCTAAGTTTTCCAATAAGATCCCAACACTCTTTCAATTTCAAATTACCATATAAGTCATTTACTAGTTCAATGGTCATGTGATTATGAAAGAGACGATAATCAAATTTTTCCTGTAACGCTAAACCTACAGACATTTTTCCAACAGCTTGGGGACCTGTTATCATAATACATGGTTTCATGATGACCTCCCTTGAACAAGATACATCGCCGAGTCTACTATAGGCTTATAGCCAATTTTCATGTATATGCTATTTGATGTTGGATTCGAAAGATCAGTATATAGGGTGCAGTACTTATAAGTTTTAAGTGCATGTTTGCTTACTTGAGCAACTAGGTTACTGGCATATCCTTTTTTTCTTTCACTCTCAGGTGTATAGACCAAAGAAATTGTAATACCATCACCCACACTTCTTGATAAAGCTGTCATAGCAACAGGTTTGCCATCAACTTCCCATAAGAACATCACTTGGTTTTGAATTGCTGCCATGCGTTTATCAGCTTCTAGCTTTCTATCATCTGACATAGCCATACCTGAATCCAAGGTCCAATCAACAAGCATTTCAAGATCTTCTTCTCTTGCGAATCTCATAGATCCTTCTGCTTTTTTTATGTCTTCTACTTTGTCTAATCTATAAATCCGTTGAGACATACCTAACTCAATGTCTACACCAGAACTCTTCTTTAAGTCTTCAACCAATAAATCCACAAAAGGTCTAGGTCCAATTACACCTGGATAATCCAAATTCTGTGAAGTAATAAATTCCGCAGCTGGCCTAAGTGTTGCCTGATCTTCAGTCGCTACTATAATATGAAGACCCAGAATAATCATGACGATTTTAACCTCATCATTATCTCTTCCTAAACAGAAGAAATCATCTGAATAATCATCTTTATTCACTCTTCTTAAAATACCAATCATCAAAGAATTGGTGACTTCTTGTTTATGCAAGAATGATTTTACTACGTTGTATAATGCTTGTGGTGTTTCGAATACTTCAAATTTCATAGCGCCCTCCTTTATATATTTTTACGATAGTAACATAAAACATATAGCTAGGTCAATTTTTAAAGCATTCTCAACATACAATTGTATTATAGTCTCATTCAATAATATATGGTGTTTCCTGATACACACAATAATTTAGCCAATTTGAGAAAAATAAATGCGCACTAGACCTCCAGTTCATTTGGATGCCTTTTTTAGGATCATTGTCTACATAATAGTTTTTAGGTAGCCGAGGGAGTTCCAAGTTAAGGATATCTCTCTTATATTCTAAATCTAAAGTATCTTCATCGTATTCAAAATGACCACTGATGAAAATATGCTTGTAGTCCTCTGTTGAAACGATGGATTGTCCTGCTTCATCTGATGCTGCTAAGACCAACAATTCATCACCTATGCTTGTATTGGTGTAGCGTGAATGAGGCATTTTAAAGATCTTATCAAAACCTCTTAATAACTTGGAATTATAAGCTTTCACCCGGTGTTCAAATACACCACTTAGCTTAGTCTTATAGTCCGTCTTTTCAAGATTATAATGATAATACAAACTGGCTTGAGCAGCCCAACATATATAAATACTAGATGTAATATGTTGGTCTGCAAACTCAAATATTCTCTTAAGTTCATCCCAATACTCAACAGCTTCAAAGGCTAAATGCTCAACTGGAGCACCTGTAATAATCAACCCGTCATAACTCTTATGGCAAACTTCATCAAAGGTTTTATAAAATGAATCCAAATGATACTTGGATACATTTTTAGGTCTATAGGACCCCGTTCTTAAAAGGGTAACATTAATTTGAAGAGGTGTATTGGACAAAAGTCTAATCAGTTGTGTCTCTGTTTTCTCTTTCGTTGGCATTAGATTTAAGATAAGAATCTCTAACGGCCTAATATCTTGATGTAAGGCCCTCTTCTCATTCATAACAAATATGTTCTCTTTTCTTAACGCCTCATTGGCTGGCAAAGCTTTTGGAATAACAACTGGCATATTCTTATCCTTTCAATGCTTGTTCAAAATCAGCAATTATATCATCAATGTTCTCAAGTCCTATAGACACTCGAATCAAATCTTGTGTAACACCTGATTTTTCAAGTGCTTCATCTGATAGTTGTCTGTGCGATGTCGATGCAGGATGTAAAACAGAAGTTCTTAAATCACCTACATGCGTCACCAAAGAAACCAATTCAATGTTTTTCTGGAAACTCTTTGCGGCTTCTAGTCCACCTTTAATACCAAATGATAGAACACCTGAAGCGCCCTTCTTCAAATATTTTTTTGCTAAGTCATATGATTCATGTGATTCTAATAAGGGATACTTGACCCATTCAACTTGATCGTGATTCTCTAAGTATTTGGCTAAGGCTAAAGCATTTTCACTGTGTCTCTCCATTCTGAGATGTAACGTTTCCAAAGAGTTATGAATCAAAAAGGCATTAAAAGGACTCAGTGCGCCTCCAAAATCACGTAAGACATGAACTCTTGCTTTGAATATATAGGCAGCTTCCTTAAAGGTATCTGTAAATACCAAGCCATGATACGATGGATCTGCTTCTGTTAATACAGGGAAACGTCCACTCTTTACATAATCAAAGTTACCACCATCTACAATGACACCACCTAAGCTAGTTGCATGCCCGTCAATGTACTTCGTTAATGAATGCACAACTATATTAGCACCATGCTCTAATGGTCTAAAAAGTAAAGGGGTCGCAAAAGTATTATCTACAATAAATAGAAGATGATTGTCTTTGGCAAATTTTGAAAACTTCTCAAAATCTAAAACATTTAGACCTGGATTACCAATGGTTTCACCATAAAGAATCTTAGTATTATCTTGTATCGCTTCTTCAAAAGAAGTCAGTGGTGCATTAGGATCTACTAGAGTAACCTCTATACCTAATCTTTTTAGTGAACTTGTTAGTAAAGTAATACTGCCACCATAAAGATTTGTCGATGCAATAATATGATCCCCAGCAGATGCTACTGTTAAAATCGAAGCTGTAATAGCTGCTTGACCTGATGAAAATGCAAGACCACCTACACCCCCTTCTAAGGCATTAATTTTATTTTCCAAAGCTTCAACCGTTGGATTGCCTAGCCTTGAATAAATGTAACCTAACTCTTTTAAATCGAATAAATCTGCCAAATGTTCAGGTGTATCATGACGATAAGTTGTACTTTGTGTAATAGGTAATACTTGGGCTTGACCATTTTCCGCTTTATAACCACCATGTATGCATAATGTTTCTAAATTCTTACTCATTTTTCGCTCCTTAATCTAATTGAATTCTCTCTTCTTTTACCTTCATAAATCTCAAACTTGTCATTGTATGTTACCCATTTACCATAAATGTCTAATGGTTCTACTCTTTTATCTTGCAAATTCAGGACGTCATTTTCTTGAATATCTATGACATCTTGATAAAGAGCATATCCTGTTGGACTTCCGCCAGCACCATAACCGATCAGGCTGGTCCCCTTTAAATGACGACTTTCAAAATGAATATAATTCTTTTCATAATCAACTGCAAAAGCACGATCATTCTTATCTACCAGCACTGCTTCTAATTCTGCTTGTATGACCGGACCTAAAACAATTGTTGCAATCAACTTTACCTTTAAGTCATTGGCTTTTGCGTATTTAAACCAAATAGGATCAATAGCCTCGAGATCTACAACTTCTATGGCTCTCCAATCTATAAAACTATAATCTATAGTTTGAAGCAGTACACAAATTTTTCTTGCAACATCAAATCCTTTTAAGTCAGCACTTGGATTAGATTCACAGTAACCTCCCTCTATAGCCCTTTCTAATGCTTGATTAAAAGTCAGTCCTTCAGACATCAAAGTCAGGATAAAATTAGATGTCCCATTAAAAATACCTTCTATTTTCACCACTGTATCTCTTTTCAAATAATGATTAATAGTAGAAAGTATGGGGATACCACCCCCTATTGTAGCTTCACACTTCAAATTAACACCATTTTCTAGTGCTAGACGCCTTAAAATTTTTCCTTTTTCAGCAATAAGGTCTTTGTTTGCTGTTACCACATGAATACCTTGTTCCATAGCTTGTTTCAAATAAGTATATGCAGGTTCCACACCGCCTATCGCTTCCACTATGACATCTGGTTTTTCATGAAGAATCACTGTAAAATCATCTGTTACGTTATCCTTAGGATATGAGGATGTATCCCTCACAAGACTTTTAGATATTTTATCTTCATTTAATTCATAAATCTCTTTAAATGCTCTTCCCACTGTTCCTAGACCTAATACACTTGTTTTAATACTATCACCACCTTTATACATTTATTCAATTTATTGACATATAAATTGTATTAAAATAAGGATATGGTTATCCTTATTAAGAAGAAAAAAACCACTTCAGAAGAAGTGGTTGTAAAATCATACTTCTTCTCATCTTTCAGCATACAGCTGCAGGAATTAGCACAATCTTTAAAAAGTTGTTGCCGGGTTTCATAGGGCCTGTCCCTCCACCACTCTGGATAAGAATTATCAATTATTCATTTATTAATCTTATTATACTAGTTAAGTCTAGTTTGTCAACAGCAAATGTATAAATAATTGAATTCAGTTAATATTTATACATCGCAAATGATTATTTATCATTAAGTCACAAAGCATTTCCTTATAAACTACTAGCTATAATATACTTTCCCATGATTTTTTTATATCATTTTTGAAAGTTCTTCTACTTGTAATATAAGGATTCCAGTCATAAGGAATGACCTGTCTATAAGAGTGGTAAGTATACCTTTCATCTAGGAGCATAATAATTCCCCTATCTTCTTCTGTACGAATTACCCTTCCTGCAGCTTGCATCACCTTGTTTAGTCCCGGATAAACATAAGCATAATTAAAAGCATCTTCTTCATGTTCTAGGTGATAATTTTTTATGATCTCTCTTTCTAGGCAAACCATTGGAAGGCCAACGCCAACAATGGCTGTACCAATGAGACGATTCCCTCTAAGGTCTACTCCTTCAGAAAAAGAACCACCCAGCACACAAAATCCAATCATAGACTTTTCAGGATTTTCCATAAATTGATTTAGAAAGTTTTCTTTTTCACTTTCAGACAGATCTCTTTGTTGGTCTACAATATCTACGTCTACTTCGAGTTCTTCAAATATCTCTAAAACATTCTTCTTGTAGACATAGGAAGAAAAGAAGACAATATAATTACCTCTTCGACTCAATACCAAATCTCTTAGATAAAGGGCAATATCTTCATAAGAATATTCACGTTGCTTATATGTTGTTTTTATATCACCTGCTATTAAGTATTTTCTATGAGCTTCATCAAAGGGTGAATTGAGCATTAATGTATAATCCTCTGCCTCATATGAGTACAAGCGGTGAAAATATTTTATTGGAGATAATGTGGCTGAGAAAAATACACTACCAGCACCATGCTTGAGGGTTTGACTCAATAAGAAAGATGGATCCACACAGAATAAGTTTATCCATACATCATTTGACTTAACTTCTACATAGGTTTTATAACGATCATCATATAGTTCTGAAATATTAATCATATTTAGTACTAAGAAGTAATAATCTAAAATCAAATCATAAGTCTCTAATTCTTTTCTTTCACTTAATATAACATCAGCCATTTGAGCAAATCGTCTCATGATTTGAATGATGTTCATAGGTGCTTCATTAAAGATATAAGTATCGGATTCTATACATTCATTTTTATATTCTAATAAGGCCTTGTTAAGTTTGGTAATAACCTTAACAAAGTTGTCAATTTTTTCATCTCCCTTATGAGATTTAAGGCTTCTTTTGATGTCCAATAAGGGTTTTTTATTGATTTCAGCAGAGAACATACCACGTGCTCTATCGACTAAATTGTGGGCTTCATCGATCAAAAAAGCATAGTCTTTTTGAACATCTGCGAAAAATCGCTTTAAATTCACCCTAGGATCAAAAACATAGTTATAGTCACATATGATCGCATCAGCAACTAAAGCTAAATCTAGGGAGAATTCGAAGGGACAAACATGGTGTTCCATAGCATACTCTTCAATAACGTCTCTTGTATAAGCATCACACTTACCCATAACATCCTTCATTGCATCGTTGATTCTATTGTAATATCCCTTTGCATATGAGCATTCTTCAGGGATACACGCTGCTTCTTTTTCAAAGCAAATCTTATCTTTTGCAGTGATTGTTAAATTCTTACACCTAAGGCCTTGACCTCTCATAATATCAAAGGCTTCTTCTGCAACAGATCGAGTAATGGTCTTAGCCGTTAAATAAAATATTTTTGTAGTATGACCTTCACCAATTGCCTTTAAAGTTGGAAATAATGTTGAGATGGTTTTACCAATACCAGTCGGTGCTTGGACAAAGGCTTTTTTCTTTTCCTGAATGGTTTTATAGACACAAATAGCCATTTCTCTTTGACCATTTCTATATGCCGGAAAAGGAAACTCCAAAGCTTTCAAACTTGCATCTCGTGTCGTCTGCCAATCATCTAACCTATAGGCAAAGTCCAGATAGTGTTCTATGGTCTGATTAAAAATAATCTCCAGTTCTTCAAATGTATATAATCTTTCAAAACGTCTAACATCATAATCATCTACTGTGACATAAGTCAGTTGAACCTTCATCTTGTCTTCTTTATTTTGTAAGGCATACATATAAGCATAGAATTCACCTTGTAGCCAGTGCAATGGATAATCGTCTATATCCAAAGCATCTAGTTCTCTTACTGTAGACTTTATTTCATCAATCACTATAATGTCTTCTTTAACAACACCATCCACACGACCTTTAATACGCATAAGAATATTATCTTTTGAAAACTCATGCTTAATGGTCACTTCAGGTACATAGTCATCACCCATTTTTTTCTGAATGGCTTGATGAGCCTTTGTCCCCTGTAAAGCTCTCGACTTACCAACAAATCTAGCATCTAAGTCCCCACCTCTATAAACAAAGTGTATCAGGTCTCGTACTGATATATCTATTTCAGTTTTTCTTTCACTCATAAATATCTCCTAGAACGTCCGTTCGATACTATTATACCAAAAAAAAGACAATAAAAAAGAGCCGTAGCTCTTATTTTACTGTTAAGTACTTTTGTTCTCTTTTTAAAACAACTCTAGAATATGCTGTTTCATATGTACCATGTGCTTCATACCACTTCTTTAAACCATAGTTACCACGGTTATAAGCAGTAAGCATCATTGTATCATCACCAAATTGTTTTTGTAAAACAGACAAGTATTTTACTGCAAGTGGAATATTGTAGTCTGGTTCAAAAATTCTAGATGGATCATATGAGATACCTAATTCTTCACCATAAGTGTCTACCAACCATTTTTCTGTACCAGGAATAACTTGCATGTAACCTCTATCATCTGAAGTACCAACTAGATATTGGTTAAACGAAGACTCTAAATCCATAACGCCTAAAATCAATGACGGTCTGATTCCATACTCATCTGCATATTCTAGTACTATGCGAGCTGTTTCAGCATCAAGTGGTGTTAATCTTAGAATTTCATCAACTCTTGTTTCATATGTCAATTGACGTTCTATTTCTTTTTGCTCAAAATAAGCATTTAACTTTTCTACTTCGTTAAATTTTAATGATTCCATTTTCTGATCAAGTAAAGCTTGTTCATGTCGTTTTTCTGCAGCTAAATCTGCAACTTTGATTTGTGTTTCAAGTCTAATCTTGTTTACTTCGACTTCTATTGTCGAACGGTCAATTTCATTCACTAGAGGCGTATCCTCACCAAGTGACATGAATGCCAACACACTTATCATCAACATGAAAACGATCAGCGTTACTACTCTAAACTTTTTCATTTTGAATTCTCTCCTACTATTTATAATATATTTTTTTCCCTTTTTCAGATAAAAAAATAGTGTTAAAAAACTTAACACGAGTGCTATTATAGCATAGTAAAAGATGAATGCAAGCTTTTTTTGCAAAAAGTAATATTCTGAATTTTTCACAATATTTGCACTATTTTAAGCAAAAAAGAAGCGTTCTTACGCTTCTTCCATGTCTACAGTAAAGTAAAATCTCACACCATTTGCCGTATTTTCGGCACCAAAATCAGTTTGATGAAGTTCGACTATGTTCCTTACAATTGCAAGTCCTAAGCCAGTTCCACCATCAGATTTATTCCTTGACGCTTCAACTCTATAAAATCTATTCCAAACTTTTTCAATTTTTTCTTCTGGAATACATTCTCCAACGTTTTCTACTTGAACAAGCAAACGTTTTTTATTTTCTGTAATATCAATTTTTATTTTTTCATTACGCTTAGAATGTCGTATGGCATTGGATAAATAATTCACTAAAACTTGCTCAATTCTAAACTCATCTGCGAAACATGTTTCTCTAATCGTGTGTCGTTTGAAAACAACTTCTAATTTCTTTTCTTTTAGTGAATACTCAAATTTATTCACTACAAACTCAATGAGTTTGATCAAATTAAATATCTTTTTCTCAATCTTAAAGTTTGTAGATTCTAACTTTGAAAGTTCTAACATATCTACAACTAGAGCATCCATTTTTTCAGTTTCTTCTATAATAACATCTAAATAGTATGTGGTATCATCAAACACATCATCACGAACACCTTCTGCAAATCCTCTAATAATACCAAGTGGTGTTTTAAGCTCATGTGATACACCGCTGACAAACTCTTTTCTTAAATTTTCAAGCCGACGTTCCTTCTCTATTTCTTGCTTGAGTTGTTCATTTGCACCTTGTAATTCATCCATACTATTTGATAAGTTAGTAGACATTGTATTAAGTGATTCTGATAAAGAACCCAACTCATCGTGTCTATTAATTTCAATCTTTTCATCAAAATCTAAGTTAGCCATCTTTTGAGCTTTATCATTGATCTGGATAATTGGCTTCATCAAGGTCATTGAATAAAAATAAGATAAAAAGATAATCAGAATAAATGAGAACAATAAAATATACACATGATAATCTGATAAAATTGATTTGGCTTCTATTATATGACGTTGAGAGCCTAATGCAAAAATGATTTCTCTATCAATAGAAGAGCCCATTGGGTGGTAGAAAATCAACCGGTTCAAGACTGTATTAGGATAAACTTCTTCATAAACACCTGGTTTTGCAAGCCAAGGATATGCTGGACCATTTATAATCATAAAGTCTAATACAACTTCTCTTATGGGTTGTTTATAAAAAGCTGATTTAAGATCACTGTATGAAGGAAGATTTAAACCTATCACTCTACCTTCTACCAAATCTAATTCACTATCATCTTCTACAACACGTAATAAATCAATATTATCATTTGAAATCACAAAAGGTTTAAAAACCACCTGGCTGTTTGGCCAATGGAATCCCTTAGCATAGATATAGTCACCCTTCTTTAAAGCTAAAAGTGTTTCACTGTTTTCATTTAAAGCATGGTTTAAATGGAGCTTTTCAATAGCCCCATCCTCTGACTCTATTACAATCTCATAGACTGTATCATTTTTTATGTTGCCATAATGGTCTAAAACAGTTAGTTCTATACCGTTCATGGTATTAAACAAGTTGGTGTTGTCAGTAAATTCCTGAACATCCCAATTGGAATTCTTATAAGTTCTTGCAAACTCATCCACTTGTCTTGATATAGTAGCAATTCTTTGATCTAAATAGAATGTACCAAAATAGGTCCCTTCAAAAAAGAATGCGAACATCATAAACAACATAAAGAAGATAAAAGTCATGAGTGTCATACGACCTACTAGACCTAATTTCTTCACTATTTCACCTCAAACATATATCCAACTCGAATAATTGTTTTAATCAAGCTTGCTTGTTCACCTAATTTTGATCTAAGCTTCTTGATATGAGTATCTACAACCCTATAGTCTCCCATATAATCATAACCCCATACTCTATCTAAAATCTTTTCTCTTGTACATACTCTGTTCTTATTTTCAACTAAGTAGTATAGAAGTTCATATTCCTTTGGTGACGTTTGTACAACTTTACCTTCAACTTTTACTTCATAAGATAAAGTATTAATTGTAATGCCACCAATATTAATAACACCTTCACCAGAAGATATATCTCCTTGTACTCTTTTTAATAAGTTCCTACTTCTAGCCACTAATACTTTTGGAGAAAATGGTTTGGTAACGTATTCATCTGCACCTAGTTCAAAACCAAGTAGTTTATCGTCTTCTTCTGATTTGGCTGTTAACATAATAATTGGTACATCTGATATATTTCTAATGTATTTGCAGACTTCCCAACCATACATGCCAGGAATCATAACATCAAGTATCACTAAATCTACTTTTTCTCGTTCGAAAATATCAATTGCATCATTGCCATCGCCAGCTTCTAATACATCATAACCTTCTTTTTTAAAGTAAGCTACGATGAGTTCTCTCATACGATATTCATCTTCAACCACTAAGATTTTCTTAGCCATGATTCCTCCTATTCCACTTCCTTCTTTAAATATACTATTTCATAAACAGACATGACTCGGTATGCATCGTAGGTAGATGTCCTAGACACCAATGTATCAAAATCATCCTTATTCAAACTGACTTGCTCTTCTATTAACATATCTCTAACAAGCTCTTCTTTCCATTTATAGAGCTCATCTTTAACAATTTCCTCAATCAAATCTGTTTGCTGATCAATGTCTATATCAAGGTCAACCTCTTCTAATAAGACATTTGATAACCTTTCATGCAAGTAAGCAATGTCAATTAAATCTGTTTTTTTATTGGCTAGTTTAACCAGCTCTTTTAAAGCAGCAGAATCAACATAATCAACTTCTTCTACTTTCTCTTCTACTTCTATTTCCTCTTCTTCCTCTGGTTCAACTTCAACTACTCTTTTAGGCGCTTCATTACAGCCCAAAAGGAGTATGACCAGACATAAAATCCATATTTTTTTCATAAGCATCCTCAACTATTATTGTACACTAAATAGTGCATAAAAAAAATGAGTGAATTTATCACTCATCCTCTACGTCTTCTTTTTCTTTGTTCTTCGAATATATAAGCTACAATTGTTCTTTCTTGGTCCACATTTAAAGACTCAAATAAAAATCTAGTATCGAATCTTAAAGACTCTGATGGCATCTCAATTGATTCAAGAACACTTGAATGTAATGACAGTGGTGATCCATTCAAGTCCACACTTAACTTTACATGTTCTTGCTTGAACAACTGTTTAGGTGTTACTAATCTAATACCACCTGCACTGAGGTCCTTAGAGACTGCATGGAAGCGTTCCAGCTGTGGTCTATTTTCAACTAATAATTCTGCTTCTAATAAAGTTGGTAGTCTATAATGTTTTCTTCTTTGTGTTCTTCTCACATCAGATATTTGTTCTAAAAGAAGTAATACAATATCTCCATTTCGGAGTCTCTTTTCAACAACAACATCACACGAGATGACACCAGTACCTTCTACTATAGAAAACATCTCAACATGTTCTCTTGATAAAAAAGGATACAGTTGACCCTTGTAAAAAGGAGCAGCAACAATAAATTCTCCAGCTTCAGTTATATGTTCAATATGAGTTGAGAGATTCAATGTCCCACGATCTGTTTCTATATGCAACTCAATGCGTTGTTTTGGTTTAAACCATTTACTTCTCATAATACCACCTTCTTTGTATACTTTTATTATATCTAAAATGTAAAGGTTTTCAAAGTAAAAAACACATTTAGCCACATACTTGTTCATTTATCCAGATATCTAGTTTTCTAGTACTTTTTTCTCAAATATATACATGCCTCCATCTTCATAGTCGTACATATCATGAAGGAGTAAATACTCTATGCCATCTCTTTCATAATACTCATAATCAAAGTATCTGCTTATAGGATTACTAACTGACCTAATCTTTCCCGTTTCCCAGTATAAACGAGAATTACTAATAATCCCATTATCTAATACTTCTAGATCAACGAAATTAAAAACTGAACGTTTTTTCCCAGGATCAAACTCATCCAATTCATAGACAAAATCTTTGTATAACCATAGACCCTTTAAGTTGTCATCAGGTTTTTCCTCATTTTTATTGCCCCTGTAACCAAGATAATAATCGTCAGTCTCACCGGCCCACATAACTTTATAATCTGCTTCTCTTTCATAATAGAACTCTGATGTAAAATATATTGCATTCACAAGGTCATTGTAAAACCATATGCGAACTTTACTCTCCTTATCATCATAATACGAACCATGACCATCACCACGACCACTAATATTTTTATACAAAACACCCTCTTTAAAATATAAGTGATACTGATCTAACACTTCATCTGGTTCTGTTAAGTAAGAAAGGGCTAGATCCATAGATTGACCAATGTATAAATCATCATAAGTTGATGGACCTCTTTCAATACGCATCTCTACTATCTTCTTATCTGCTATGTAAAAATACACATGACCATCATATTCCATCAAATATGATTGAGGTAGATTCTCCTCATCATAAACTTGATTTCCCCAAAGATACTGATCCGGTTTACCTAAAAGAAAAATAATATCATCAACATCCATTTCATCTACATTAACACCACTAATATCTAGGGATTTATTACTTTCAATCCCTTTTTCTTGACCATCGAATTGACTCTCAACACCACAACTTACAAGACAAAGTACTAACAATAACATCAATAACTTTTTCATCATTTACCTCCTTTAGATTCATCATAAGAAGATTTTTTTTCAGAGTTTCGTGTAAGATGTAATGAAGTTGTAAATTCTATAATAACCGACTTTCCTTCTATATAAATAGAATCACCATGTGCTTCTACAATATCCTTAACTAATGCTAAACCTAATCCTAAATGATATCCTTCTTTGTCTCCTTTACTAAAAGCCTCAAAAGGATTTTCAGGAAACGCCACATTACCATCATCTAAAAAAGTTATTTTGTCTTCATATAAACTAATACTTATATGACCATTTTCGTCAATTGCCTCTATGGCATTATTGATTAAATTAGTAACTAAGGTTTGAAATAAAAATGGATCCACGTAGGATTCACAAACTCCAGAAATATCATATTTAAACTTTTTTTCATAGTTACTTTTACACAAAAGTAAACTTTCTTCTATTAAAGAAGATAAATCTGTCAAACGCCTTTCAATTTTATGACCGGATAACATAAGTAGCTTCTCAGATAAAACTGATAACTTCTTACTTTCCTCATTAATATGTTTTAATGCTTTCATGCTCATGTCATCATCAACTTGCTCAGTTAAAAGAAGTTCTGAATACCCCATGATTGATGTCAGTGGTGTTTTAATTTCATGTGTTAATGCGCCATATAATCTTTTGCTTTTAAGAGCAGTAAAATTTAATTCATCTATGTAAGTTTTTATGTTTTGTCTCATCTCTATAAATCGGCGAGTTAAGAGGCCCAGCTCATCTTTACCTTCATAGACTAATGGATAATCATAGTCACCTTCGATCATCTGATTAGAGGCTAGGACTAACTTTCTTATTGGATTTACCAGTTTAGATGAAAATAGGATACTGCAAAGTACAGATGCCAGTAGAATTATAATAAACAAACCCAACATGGAATTATAAATCATCTTTTCCTCTTCTATTAGATAAGTCACATTGAACCTGCCTCTTAGCATCTGTGGGCCATGAGGTAGAAAAACTTCAATGTAGAAATTACCATTGTATGGTTTTAATCTATAATAAGCATCCCTATTACCACTGACCAACATATAATATTCATCTCTTCTGTTAAATTGAGTGATATTTAACTTACCTGTTTCATCTGATTTAATCATAGATGAAACCTGCTTAGTCTCAAGTACAGCTTCATCTATGGCTTTGTTTAAACGATCATCTATTAATCGATTCCCGATAACATAAATACTCATCAAAGTAGCCAGCGTAACAAACAAGGAAAAATAGATGACAAGTTTATTCCTAAGTTTCATTAGGCCTCCAATCTATAACCATATTTATAGATGGTCTCTATTGGAATTTCTAATTTCTTTCTTAACTTTTGTATATGTGTATCAACTGTTCTTGATTCCCCCATAAAATCATAGTCCCAAACAGCTTCTAGTAATTGATTTCTTGAAAGAGCAATCCCCTCATTTTCTATAAGGTACATCAAAAGTTCATATTCCTTTAGTGTTAAATCAATGAGTTTTTCTTCCTTATAAACCAATCTCTTTTTCCACTCTATGGTTAAACCATGTTTAATGTAAGTTGTAACACTCTTACTGGTTCTACTTAAAACAGCTTTTACTCTCATCATCAGCTCTATGGCTTCAAAAGGTTTGGTCAAATAATCATCCGCACCTAAATGAAAACCTTTAACCTTATCTTCTAACTGATTTTTTGCCGAGAGTATTATAACAGGTATACCTTTCTCTCTTAGAACTGGCAGTAGTTCATAACCAGACATTGTAGGCATCATTAAATCAAGGATAATTAAGTCATAGTCATTCGTCTCAACACTTTCTTTACCTTCTAATCCATTATAAGCTTGGCATACTTTAAACTCATTTAATTCTAGATGTATCTTTATTAAATCAGAAATACTCTTATCATCTTCAACGACTAATATATGCATAGGAACCTCCTGTATATATTTTACCTTATAATGTAAATAAAAGTTGTCACCAACTTGCAAAAAAAAAGAAATATCCTAAGATATCTCTACTCGTATACAGCTACTGCCATACCAAAATATGTTGGCACTTCATAAGATAATAAGCGCCCCTTTTTACTTTGTCCTAATATGCCATGAAGAATAAGCATTTGCCATATGGCATCTGGTTTACCCTCTTCTATTAAGCTTTCTTCTATATAAAGAAGCTTTTCAAGTTGATTGTCTTCTATAATAGTCATAATTTTATCATCCAATACCTTAGATTCTTTATTAAAACCATAAGGTCCATTCTCATCATGACAGTGGCCTTGATCAGCACTTGCTATTATAGCAATCTTCTTGTCACTCTTATTTAAAACATCACCTATAATCTGGCCCATTTCAACCAGTTGATTTTTAGGAATTTCCCTGGTTGGTGTTATTACAACAATCTCTGGTTGATAAGATTTTATAAACCAGAGTGGAATTAAAGTACCCCAATCCATCTCAATATTAGAAAGTGGACCACTCATAGCACCATAATTACATCCTACTACAGGTATATGTGTTTTTTCAATAGCATCTAAGAGTTCTAAAGATAAGTCTCTATCACATTTATAATCTAATGAAACAGTCCTATCATGCTGAGATAAAGAACCTCTACAATATGAAGTCGTATATATGCCATTGAAACCCTTTAATCTAAGACCATGAGGTGTCAAAATCACAATCGTATCGGGTTGATCTTTCATCAGTAACTGAGTAGCTTCTTTCAAACTTTCTCTTGTCTCTTTAAACAAATCTTTTTCATCACCTGCTATTTCTTCAATAATAGAAAATCCATGAGGTGCAAGTATACAAGTTGTAATCATACAAACTCCTTTCTCTCTATATATTGTATCACTAAAGAAAATGATATTGTCTTTTAAAAAGACAAAAGTGAGGTTTTTCACCTCACTTTTAATAGTTTATAATATTTCTTGAGCAACCTCTACAGATGCCTTAGCATCCTTACAATAGAAATCTGCATTAATTTTCTTTGCATATTCTTCTGTTAACACTGCTCCTCCAACAAATATTTTTGCATGAGGTGCTTGTTCATTCAGTAGTTCAATTGTACGTTCCATACTCTCAACTGTTGTAGTCATTAGAGCGCTTAAACCGACCAACTTTACATCATCTTTTATAACAGCTTCAAGAACAGCTTCTGGTGGTACATCTTTACCTAAATCAATGATTTCATAACCATAGTTTTCTAAAAGAATCTTAACAAGATTTTTGCCTATATCATGAATATCTCCATAAACTGTAGCCATAACAATCTTGCCTTTTGATACATTTGTTTCAGTCGATAGATTAGACTTTATTTCATCAAAGGCTACACCAATCGTTTCAGCAGCTCTAATAAGTTGTGGTAAAAAGATTTCCTTTTTATCAAACAGAAGACCAACCTCATCTAAAGTAGGTATCAAATGATCATTAACAACATCAAGTGGTGATTGAGTTTCTAACTGTTTTCTCGTATAAGCTAACGTCTCTTCTTTATAACCTTTTAGAATAACAGATACCAAATCAGATGTAATGGTTTGACTCTTTTTAACACTTGAAGTCATCTCTACTTCATGTAAGTTCTCAATGTAATCCTCGCCACCCTTATCATGATTTAAAAGGACTTGTGTGGCCAAAATGGTGTTCTTCAAATTCAAATCTTTAGGGTCTAATATTGCTGAATGTAGGCCTGCAGACATTGCAAGACTTAGGAATGTTCTTGTTAATAACGGTCTATTAGGCATACCATAAGATACATTAGAAATACCTAAGGTTGTTTTTACCTTATATTTATTGGTAATAATTTCTATAGCCTTTATGGTTTCCATGGCTTGGTTTTGCTGTGCTGAAACAGTCAGTACCAAACAGTCTATAATCAGTCTCTCTTCACATATATCATATTTCTTGGCTTCACGGATTAGCTTTTCTGCAATCTTAACTCTTTGTTCTGCCGTTTCAGGAATACCCTCTTCATCTAAGGTCAAACAGACCACCATAGCCCCATACTTCTTAGCTATAGGGAATATTCTGTCCATAGATTTTTGTTTACCATTAACTGAATTAATAATCCCTACACCAGGAAATCTTCTAAGACCCGCTTCAATAACTTTAGACTTTGATGAATCAATCTGTAAAGGTAAGTCAGTCACTGCTGATAACTCATCAACAACTTTAATCATAGTCTCTAACTCATCTATATCCGGTAAACCTACGTTTACATCTAAAACATGACACGCCTGTTCTATACCTTCTCTTATTGCAACAGAAATATCACCTTCTCTTAAACTTGCTTTCAATTTCTTATGTCCTGTAGGATTGATTCTTTCTCCAATATGAACAAAATCACTGAAATCTACCATTTTAGATGATGAACAAATAATCCCTTCATTCTTCTTTATAATCTGATTTGCCGGTCCTATATGCTCTTTAATTAACTTCATATGATCTGGACTTGTGCCGCAACATCCACCAATCAAACCCACACCTTTGTCTAAAAACACTTTTGCATGTTTAACATAAACATCAGGAATAATATCAAAGGTTGTAACGCCATCTACTACCTTAGGTAAACCAGCATTGGCTTGTACGATGACAGGGACACTGGCATGAGATAGTAATTCCTCTACAATAGGTAATAGTTGATCAGGTCCTAAAGAGCAGTTAACGCCAAGAGCATCTACTCCAAGTGCCTGAGCTGCATAAACATAAGACGCTGGTGATAAACCGGTTAAGGTTCTACCATCTTCTTGAAAGGTCATAGAGACAACACAAGGTAAGTCTGTTTTTTCCTTAACAGCCAATATAGCTGCTCTTACTTCATTTAAGTCAGACATAGTTTCTATTAAAACCAAATCTGCCCCTTCTGAATACTCAAGTTGTTGACAAAAAGCATCATAGGCTTGATCAAAAGTTAAATGACCTATAGGTTTCATCATTTGACCAATAGGACCAATATCTAATGCTACAAACTTTGAGTTCGCTGCTTTTGCAATTTGAATCCCTTTTGTAACGATGGTTTTCACATCATATTTTGTATCCTTTAATTTATAAGCACTGGCACCAAAAGTATTGGTGGTAATCACATCACAGCCAGCCTCAACATAAGCCTTATGGATCTCTAAAAGCGCTTGATCATTTTCAACATTAATGACTTCAGGCAAAGTACCTAAGGGCAATCCAATCTTTTGTATTTGAGTGCCCAATGCACCATCAAATAAGACTTGGTGTTCTTTAATATAGTCTCTGAAATTCATATTTACTCCCTATTACAAATTTTAAAGTCACATGATGTTCGTTTTAAACAATCATCACAGAACTTATAGGTTACAGTCATGGGTTCATGGGATAAACCTATAAAACCTGTGACTGTTTTCTTAGGTAAGAGTAATGATGACTCTGACACGGTTACACCAATACGCCTTCCCTCTAAAACACTTATTATATTGGCTTGTACTGATAATGGTAAGTCTCCATATCCAGGTGAAAACCTTGGTGTTTTATAACCCTGAATTTCTTCTTCCATTTGGTCTAAAACATCTTCAATCTTAACACTCGCACAAGCATCTAATATGAGCATATCTGTACCAGATACATAGGAATATTTATGAATCAACTGATCAACTTCAGGCCCAAGTGTCGCAACAAATAACACAAGCTTATTGGCTTGACTCAACATGTGTTTAACACTTTGACCAGGTAAAGTAAGAACAGTATCTAATACGTGAACATCTTGATCCACTTTAAAATCAAACACCTTATAGATGATCCTGCCTGAATATGATGCTAAACTTTTCATATGTTTATCAATCAAGTCATCCATGGACTCATCAATCACCTGATTTTTATATCCTAAATATCTTAATACATCTTTTTTATCCATCTACACTTACCAATTCTATATCTCCCCATGCACCTAGTTCATCATCTATTATTATAACAATTCCTAATATGCCTGGTATGGCTTTCCCGAATTCTAATGCATCTTTTATATCTTCAGCTCTTTTTACTTTGTTACCAATCGATGTTGCTGTAGCATCAGCTAATAATGTATCTTCTGAAATAACCACCACTGCATCAGTATTACCAAAAGATAGTGAATGTCCAACCTTTCCTGCTGAAGTGCAAATACCTATTGGGGTATCTTCAGATTTGATCTTAATACCAACTTGATTAGAAAAAGGTGAATCACCAGCATAAATGGCAATTACCTTGTCTTCATCTGATTTTAAATAAACATCGCCACCATTTTCTATCATGATTTCTCTATCTGTAAGCGACTCACCTATATAATGTGCTACTGCACCAGCTACTGTAGCCATTGGCCCAACCCCCGCTTGTGCAGATGCTTCTATCATGTGCCTAATTATTTTTGGTGCTATTTCATCTTTACTGATAGGTTCAAGTCCAAGAAAGTCTTTTCTTCTATTAATATAGGACTCAATACATGATCTTAGTTCATTGACTTTGGCATCTGCCTTAAAAGGGTTAGAAGTTACTATTAGTAAATCTGTTTCTTTCTCAACAATGGTCCTTCTATATAATTTATCACTTCTAATTTTTTCTCTGTATAATCTCTCTTGATACATATGATCACCACATCGCATTGGTAATTGACCTTGTAGGACAGACGTCTATACAACGGTTGCAACCAACACATCTTTCTTCAGTAAATTCTAGTTTCCAATCCTCTCTGTTGATGTGAAGTGCCCTAACTGAACATGCTGATGTACACAAACCACAATTAACACATATGTCCCTATCAATTTCAATTGTATTTGTAATTAAATCTGCATCTACACCAACACTCTCTAAGTACTCTAGAGCTTCTGCGATTTTCCCCGAGTTACCATCAATGTCAAATACCAGATATCCTTCTAGTCTATAATTCACATCTGCTTTTAATATATTTAATCTTAAATCGAATTTTTTTATCAAATCATAAGTAATTGGATTATTGGTCAAATGATTTGGGAATTTTAATATCATCTTAGTTCTCATCATCTGCCCCCTTTACCATAGATTTAGTCACACTGGTTGTATCAAATGTCTGTACAGGTTTTGACAAGTAAAACTCCCCTGTTTTGATTTGCCCTTTTAACAAGTCTGCAATCTGTCTTGCCTTATAAAGACTTGCCAAAGGCGCTGTTTTAACTTCCTTCTCAGCAACTTTGATTTTACCTGATTGTAAAGCTTCATATGATACCCTTGCTAAGACTGGTTTGGGGCCATCACTTACAGAATAATCCAACACATTGGTTTCTAACTTATCATTTCCAATAGAAACTTGTTTCATCATGTCTTCATCTAGAATAGGAATTGGTATACCAACACCTACAAAGAGTGATGTACCATACTTTTCATAGACAGCTGGTGCAATAAATTCTTTCGACATTTCTTTCATATCACCCACAAGCGCTAGGGTCCCACCAAGTCCTTTTGGAATACCATTTTCATCTCTTTCAGCTGCAGAATTAAACTGCGTCCCTCTCCATGCCACATATCCCTGAGCACCTGCCAAGAAAATCCTTGTACCTATACCGATTGTTCTATAATAAGGATCATTTAAAAGTGGGCTTAAAGTCCCTGCTGTTGAATATGTGACTACATTAACATTTGGAAGTAATGTACCCATATATGTATATAGTGGCTTATCTGTTGTATTAGCAGCTGCTGCATAATTCTGATAACAGTTTCTTGGGTTATAAATATAGGCTTCATTTAAATCATCAAGACCTACTTCTCTGCTTACCTTTTTCCTTGGATAGCAATCTGTCCCTTTACCTGTCGCTTCTAGTTTAACCTTCTTACCTGCAATTAAATCGCAGATCACGTGTGCACCACCATACTCATAACCTTTATCACTTGATTCCTCTGTAGCACCTATATAAGTATCAACTGCTGCAAGTCCACCTGAAGCAGGTACATTATTTAAAGATACCTGCTCCATTCTTATGGCGGGACTGGTATGTCCAAAATTCAAGAATGCGCCAGAAGAACACATCGGTCCGAATGTAGCAGTCGTTACAACGTCTATTTTCTTAGTTGCCTTTTCAATACCAATTTCTTTTACAATGTCTACAACTTCTTCAGCAGTTACAACAACAACTGTACCAGCCTTAATCTTTTCATTAATCGATTCATATGTTCTCATAATTTCCCCCATATCATTCAGTACTTATAAGAGAAAGAAATAAAAAATACTCTCCGAAAGGAGAGTATAACTATGTCTTGTTTTCGCTCATCTTTCGGTATACACCGCTGGATTTAGCACCATGCATATATGCTGGTTGCCGGATTTCATAGGGCCAGTCCCTCCATCACTCTTGATAAGTACTAT
>Ga0070724_10000543_pt1 | contig 26318 bp, 26 predicted proteins | sample tdDd001_FD_67278 | JGI IMG/M metagenome (GOLD analysis project Ga0070724, IMG submission 67278) | Marine sediment microbial communities from the Atlantic coast under amendment with organic carbon and nitrate - tdDd00.1 | ecosystem: Environmental > Aquatic > Marine > Coastal > Sediment | place... | reverse complement strand
CGCGGATCGACGAAGCGCGGGAAATCACGCGCTATATTGTTAACCTGCTGATTTTCCTGGGGTTGCTGGGCACATTCTACGGGCTGGCCACCACTGTACCCGCCCTTGTTGACACGATCCGCAGCCTGAGCCCCCAAGAAGGAGAGGCCGGGGCCGATGTTTTTGGCCGCCTTATGAATGGTTTGGATGCGCAGTTGTCTGGTATGGGCGTGGCGTTTGGGTCGTCTTTGCTGGGGCTGGCCGGGTCCCTTGTAGTGGGGTTGCTTGAACTGTTCGCTGGCCACGGTCAGAACCGTTTCTACCGCGAACTTGAAGAATGGCTGTCGACGATCACCCGTGTCGGGTTCTCGGGCGAGGGGGACGGCGGCGGTGACGGGTCTCAGGTTGCTGTGGTGCTGGATCACATGACGAACCAGATCGAAGCCATGCAGCAGATGTTCACCCAATCCGACATCAGCCGCGCCCATGTGGATGACAAACTCACCAGCCTGGCCGTGTCCATCGAACGCTTGACGGATCGTATGGCCGGGACTGCGCGGGCCAATGATGCTTTGGTTCGGATGGCCGAAGGGCAGGATCGACTGGTCGAAATCCTGTCCGAACGCGAAGGCGATGGGGTCGATGCCGAAAGCCGGATGCGGCTGCGTTCGATCGACGTTCAACTGCTGCGTATTTTGGAAGAGATCAGCGCCGGCCGCCAGGAAACCATGGCTGAACTACGCACGGATATTGCCGCGCTTACGACCGTTCTGCGGAACCGTCGGGCAAAACCCGGCGGAGAAAGGGAGAGCTGAACATGGCTCTTTCCAGACGGACAGGACACCGGTTTCAGGGCTCGATCTGGCCTGGTTTCGTGGATGCGATGACGGGGCTTTTGTTGGTTTTGATGTTTGTTCTGACCATTTTCATGGTGGTTCAGTTCGTGCTGCGCGAAACAATCACGGGTCAGGAAAACCAACTGGATGAGCTGTCCACCGAGGTGGCCGCGCTGGCCGACGCGCTGGGGCTGGAACGTAAGCGCACGGCCGATTTGACCTCTGATATGGGCGAGCTGAACGCGACCTTGATGGCTGCGCAAGAACAATCGCGCCAACAGTTGGCGCTGATTGCATCCCTAACCTCTGAGCGGGATACCCAGGCAGGACAGATCGCGGATTTCGAGGCCCAGGTGGCGTCGCTTCTGTCGCAACGGGATACGGCCCTGGGGACGGTTTCGACCTTGGAGGGGCAGAACCAGACCTTGATGGATCAGCGTGAGGCCCTGCAATTGGCACTGGCGCAAGCGCGGTCTGAAATAGACGCAGGTGCAGAGGCCGCGCGTCTGGCTGCCGCAAGACGTGAGGCGCTGGAGACGCTGATCGCCGATCTTAAATCTGAAAAGGCGGACACCGAAACGGAGCGCGCGGTTTTGTCGGCCCGCGTGACCGATTTGGAAACGCAGCTGTCCGAGGAAGAGGCCGCACGCCTGACCGAAGCGGCCGCCGCTGAGGCATTGCGTGAGAAATTGAAGAACGCGGATGCAGAGCTGACGGCGATGACGCTTGCGCTGGAGGCGCAGCGCAAGAAAGCCGAAGACACGCTGACCATGTTGGCTGCCGCTCAGGCTGCGGGCCAAGACCTGACCACAAAGCTGGCCGCAGCATTGTTGGCGCAAGAGCAGACTCAGACTGATTTGGCTGCGGCACGCGCGGGGCGTGATGAAACGCAGACACGGTTGGCCACTCTTGAGGCGCAATTGGCGCTGGCCCTGGCGGACGGCGAGCAAAGAACAGCCAGGATCGAGGATTTGCGCACCAAGCTGAGCGAGGCCGAGGCACGCTTGGCTGTGGCCGATGGTGCACGGGCCAAAGCCTCGGATCTGGAAACCCGTTTGGCCGAGGCATTGGCGGCAAAAATTGCCCTGGAAACCCAGATTTCAGACGCGCAGAAGGCGCTTGCTCAGGCTCTGGCCGCGAAATTGGCGGCGCAGCAATCAGCCGAGACACAAATGACAGAGGCCCAGCGGCAGGCCGCACTGTTGGCCGTCGCGAATCGTGAACTGAACACAGAAAAAGCCAGCAGTGCCGAGGCTCAGCGGCAAAAGGCGCTTCTGAATCAGCAAATTGCGGCACTACGATCACAACTGGGTAGCCTGCAGGCCTTGTTGGATGATTACAAAGACCGAGACGCGAGCGCGCGCGTGCAGTTGGAAACCTTGGGGTCGGATTTGAATGCAGCTCTGGCACGGGCCGCAGCAGAGGAACGCAAACGTCGTGTTCTAGAGGAAGCAGAGCGCCTGCGGCTGGAGCAAGAGAAGCTGGCTCTTGAAGCAGAAAAACAGGACCTGGAGAAGTACAAGAGCGACTTCTTTGGTCGCCTGCGCGAGGTATTGGGCGGCCAAGAGGGAGTGCGGATCGTCGGGGATCGTTTTGTGTTCTCTTCAGAGGTGCTGTTTGAATCCGCGAGCGCCGAGCTGTCGCCGGCAGGGCAGGGTGAAATCGCCAAGGTCGCCCGCATTCTACGCGGTATCGCGGATGATATACCTCCAGAGATCGACTGGGTTATCCGCGTCGATGGCCACACAGATAACGTCCCACTGTTGGGCACAGGCGAATACGCGGACAACTGGGAGCTTAGCCAGGCCCGGGCGTTGTCCGTGGTGCGCTATATGGTGAACTTCCTCGCGTTGCCGCCGGACCGGCTGAGCGCGAACGGTTTCGGCCAGTATCAACCCGTGAACCGCGACGACACCTCGGAAGCGCGGGCGCAGAACCGCCGGATCGAACTGAAACTAACCGAGAAGTAGTTAACGCAGCACCGTCTGGGCGTGGATTTCATCAATAACGCGATCGTCGCGGATCAGAGCAATATAGCCCCGGTACTGACCGGGCGCGAAACCTTGCGCAGGCCTGCGTTTCCCAGCTGCGCGAAAAAATTGGGCCTGCGGTTTGTCCAGAGCGACGGTTTTTGCGAGAAAAAGCCCGCCTGGCGCCAGAATTTCGATCCGCAATACATCACCTGCCCGAGCCCCAAAGGCATACCCCCAAACCACAAGCGCAGGCGCGTCGAGTGGCAGTGCCTCTTTCCCGGCGGTGCCGTCTTTTACGGTGCTATACTTGGGGATTTCCGTGCTGAAACCGGCAATTAACAGCCCGCCTGGCACATATAGGGGCGGGGTTCCCCACAGTGTTATTTGCTCGGGTTTTCCGCAGGTGATCTGGCCATCCGGGTCGAAAGGGTCGACGACCCTGCCATCTTTTCGGACCGAAAGATGAAGGTGCGGAAACTGAGTGCGCCCGGAAAACCCAACCTGCCCCAGCACAGTCCCTGCGCCCACGTGCTGCCCCTTTGCCACCGTGATCGAGCCGCGCTTCATATGGCAATATTGGGTTTGCCACCCATCGCCATGGTCAATCACCACGCCGTTCCCGCAATCTTTGCCATCAATCAGAGCCGCAGTTTTAGCAGAGAACCCGGTATCGGGCATGCCGTCACGTAGGCCACGCACGGTCCCCGGGGCAGAGGCCAGCACATTCACACCATGGCGCATCGCCTTGAAAGAGGGGAGGCCGAAATCGGTCCCCTTGTGATTGTCATAGCTCAGTGATCCGCAGGTAAAGTCCTTTGCGCCAGGGCCGCTATCGTGATCAACATATTGCTGGATAAAGCAGGTCGTGCCTAGGTCACAGTCAATCGGTTGCCCCAAAGGTAGTTCCCCCGCCATAGCGGGTATGGCGAGGGAACAGAACGTGGATAGCAGGCGCGCGAAACGCATCAGTCAGCAGTTAGCAGAGGGGGCTTGTCACCTGAGAGCCGCTTTTGATCTGGGCCGTCGATTTGCAGGTCGATTTTACCATCTATGACACCGACATGGACCACCCCGCCCTTGGCCAGTTTGCCGAACAGTAACTCTTCGGCCAGCGGCTTTTTGATGTATTCCTGAATCACACGGCCCAAGGGGCGGGCGCCCATTTTGCTGTCATACCCTTTGTCGGCCAGCCACTCGGCAGCGGGGCTGGACAGTTCGATATGTACGTTGCGATCCATCAGCTGGGCTTCCAATTGCAGGACGAATTTTTCAACGACCTGCATGATCACCGGCTTCGGTAGAGGAGCAAAGCTGATAACAGCATCAAGGCGGTTGCGGAATTCGGGCGTGAAGGTGCGCTCGATGGCTGCCGTATCCTCGCCTTCGCGCCGGTCGCGGCCAAAGCCAATCGCCTCTTTCGCCTGTTCGGCAGCACCTGCGTTCGATGTCATGATCAGGATCACATTGCGGAAATCTACTGTTCGGCCATTGTGGTCCGTCAGCTTGCCGTGGTCCATCACCTGAAGCAGGATGTTGTAGACATCCGGGTGCGCCTTCTCCATCTCGTCCAGCAGCAGCACACAATGCGGGTGCTGGTCTACACCGTCCGTGAGCATGCCGCCCTGATCGAACCCGACGTAACCCGGAGGCGCGCCAATCAGGCGGCTGACGGCGTGTTTTTCCATGTATTCGGACATGTCAAACCGCAGCAATTCCACACCCAGAGTATCGGCAAGCTGTTTCGCGACCTCGGTCTTGCCGACGCCGGTGGGGCCAGCGAAAAGATAGTTGCCGATGGGTTTCTCTGGTTCTCGCAAGCCCGCGCGGGCCAGTTTGATTGCGCTCGACAGAGCCACGATCGCGGCGTCCTGACCGAACACGACGCGTTTCAGGCTGGCCTCCAGGTCCTTGAGCACCTCGGCATCGTCTTTGGAGACATTCTTTGGTGGAATGCGCGCGATTTTGGCGACGACGGCCTCAATCTCTTTGGCTCCAATTGTCTTGCGGCGTTTGGATTCGGCGACCAGGTGCTGAGCCGCGCCTGCCTCGTCAATGACATCGATGGCCTTGTCGGGCAGTTTGCGGTCATTGATATAGCGCGCTGACAGCTCCACCGCGGTTTTGATCGCGTCGGCGGTGTAACGGACGCTGTGATGTTCCTCAAAATAGGGTTTCAGACCCTTGAGGATTTTCACGGCGTCATCGACCGTGGGTTCGGCCACATCAATTTTCTGGAACCGACGCGACAGGGCACGGTCCTTTTCGAAATGCTGACGGAATTCCTTGTAGGTGGTCGACCCCATGCAGCGCAGTTTTCCGCCTTGCAGCGCGGGTTTCAGCAGGTTCGAGGCATCCATGGCCCCGCCCGAGGTGGCACCAGCCCCGATGACTGTATGGATTTCATCAATGAAAAGAACCGCATCGGGGTGATCTTCCAGTTCGGTTACGACGGCCTTTAGCCGCTCCTCGAAATCACCGCGATAGCGTGTGCCGGCCAGAAGGGCGCCCATATCCAGCGAGTAGATCGTGGTTTCAGACAGGACTTCGGGTGTTTCGCCCTGCACAATCTTGCGGGCAAGCCCTTCGGCAATGGCGGTTTTCCCAACGCCAGGGTCGCCCACCAGAAGCGGGTTGTTTTTGCGGCGGCGGCACAGAACCTGAATGCAGCGCTCTACCTCGGAATCGCGGCCGATCAGCGGATCGACGTCGCCGTTCTGGGCTTTGACGTTTAGATCGACACAGTATTTCCCCAGCGCGGATTCTTTTTGTTCGACAGCATCCTGAGGGCCCGCGTCTGCGCTGTGCATGTCCTCTTCGTCGGTGGCGCCGGTGATCGGGCGTTGTTCCCCGAAGGCAGGATTTTTGGCCACACCATGTGCAATGAAATTGACCGCGTCGTAACGGGTCATGTCCTGTTCTTGCAGGAAATAGGCCGCATTTGACTCGCGTTCGGCAAAAATGGCGACCAGAACATTGGCCCCCGTGACCTCGGTCCGGCCCGAAGATTGCACGTGAATAGCCGCGCGCTGAATAACGCGCTGGAACGCGGCGGTGGGAACTGCCTCGGAGCCATCAATGTCAGTGACAAGGTTCGAGAGGTCCTCGTCCACGAATTCGACCAGTGTGCTGCGCAATTCGTCTGTATCAACCGAGCACGCCTTCATCACGCGCAGGGCATCGGGCTCGTCGATCAGCGCCAGAAGCAGGTGTTCCAGCGTTGCGAATTCGTGTTTGCGTGCGTTGGCCAGCGCCAAAGCCGCATGGATTGCCTGTTCAAGCGTGTTCGAGAATGAAGGCACGTTGTGCTCCTTCTGATCTGGGCCGGGTAAACGGGGCGTTCACCCAACCTTGGCCTCATAAGATTAAAGTTTGGTCGATACGCGCCCGGCTTCAAGTGTTTTTTGTCGTTTTTCTTACACAATTGCCGGAGCTGCCGTTTGCCTAAGCGTGAAAAGCGTCAGAAATTGTCCTTACGCTTGCGTACTTCTGTAAAGACCGCCGCCGGGTCGGCACCGATCATATCCACCGCTTTTTGCACGCCTTCAGTGTGACCGCGCAAAAACGGATTGGTGGCCAGCTCTTCCGAGAGCAGCGACGGAACGGTGGGCTGCCCCAGCGCTCGTGCTTTGGCCACTGCGTCGATCCTAGAGATAAGCTCGGTGTTCTCGGGGTCAACCGTCAGGGCGAATTTGCCATTGGCTGTCGTGTATTCATGGCCCGAACATACTGTCGTGTCGCCGGGCAGGGCGGCCAGTTTCGACAGGCTGTCAAACATCTGCTCCGGGCTGCCTTCAAACAGGCGTCCGCATCCCAACGCCATCAGACTGTCGGCAGTGAACAGTAGTTTGCTGTCGGGGAAATGAAAGGCAACATGACCGAGGGTATGCCCCGAGACATCAATGACATGGCCAAGCTCGTTGCCGATGGAAATCGTATCGCCCTCGGTCAGGGTAATATCCAGCGGGGGGAGCCGGTGCGCATCTGCCTCGGCGCCGACAACCTTGGCGGGACGATCTTTGAGCAAATCCGGCAGGCCGTCCACATGGTCCCAATGGTGGTGGGTCAGTAGCACATGGCTGAGCGTCCAGCCGCGTCGGTTCAGCTCTGCCTGGATTGGGCCGGCGTCAGGGACATCAATGACAGCGGTTTCGCCTGTTTCTGCATCATGGATCAGGAAAGCATAGTTGTCCGACAGGCACGGGATCGTGACAAGCTCAAGGGGCATGGCGTTTCCTTTACTGTTCGCTATTGTCGTTCCCAGACTAGGCTGATCACAGGGCTGGCTGCAATGCATCTTGATGTGCAGGACCTGCGCAATTTTTATTACCGCAGCACGTTGGGCCGCGCCGCCCAAAAGGCTGTGCGCGACCAACTGGTCGCCTTGTGGCCCGAAGCTAAGGGACAGGCCGTCGTGGGATTCGGTTTTGCCGTGCCGTTGTTGCGTCCCTATCTGTCCGAGGCGCGACGGGTGACGGCGCTGATGCCTGGGCCTCAGGGGGTGATGCCATGGCCTGCCGGTGTGCCCAACTTGTCCGTTCTGTGCGAGGAAACCATGTGGCCCGTTGAAACAGGCCATGTTGATCGGTTGATCGTGATGCATGGGCTGGAAACAAGCGAACAGCCCTCTGCGGTTCTGGATGAATGCTGGCGGGTGCTTGGGCCTGGAGGCAAGGCGATGTTCATCGTGCCGAACCGGGCAGGGCTTTGGTCGCGCAACGATAGCACGCCGTTTGGGTTTGGCCGCCCCTATACCCATAGCCAGCTCGAGACCCAGCTGAAGCTGCACCATTTCATGCCCGAGCGGACCGTGACCGCGCTGTTCCAGCCCCCATCGCAGCGCAGGTTCTGGCGGAAAACCGGCGAGATGTGGGAGAAGATGGGCGCCTCGATGTCGATGGTTGTCGCGGGCGGGGTGATCATGGTCGAGGTGTCAAAACGGGTTCATGCGCCCAGTGGGCCGGGCTTGAAAGAGGCCGTGCGCCGCCCGCTGTCTATTCTTGCGCCGTCCCCGGCCGCAAAGCCCGAACCAATCTAGGGTTTGTCGGATCAGGGGCTGAGGCCACCAGCCCGTGGTAGCGATTCCAAATGCGACTGTCGTGCGATTTCCCCATTCGAATCTGTTGTGAAAAGCCGCATTCCGAGGTCGATTCCGTTGCGTCATCTTTGTTGCTGACACGTGATAGCGTTAACGAGTTGAGCGGCTTTGTGAGTCAGATCGTGGAAAACAACCGATTTGGCGAAAAAAATGCACTCAAAAAACCGGTCCAAAGCGTCGCACTTAGCTTAAGTCTTTGAAAATATGCAGTATTCAACAGTATACCGTTGCATCATAGCAGGTTGCTAGGTGAGGATTGCTCTGCTACACCCACGCCGATTTCGATACTTTGACGCAAATCAAGGGTCTAAACGCCCCCAACCGGAATCATAGGGATTTCGGACGGGGCCAAAATAGTCGGAAGGGTGGACGTGTCCGAACCAGCTTCGATTTCCTCCGGCATTGCCGCGCGCTATGCCACCGCCATTTTCGAGATCGCCAAGGAGAGCAATGCTCTGTCCGATCTCGAAGCCAATGTGACTGATCTGGGTGCTGCGTTGCATGACAGCGCTGATCTGCAAACCATGATCTCGTCTCCGTTGATTTCGCGTGACGAACAAGGCGGGGCCATTTCTGCCATCGCCGAAAAGATGGGTCTTATGCCCGTCATGAAAAACGGCCTGAGCGTTATGTCTCAGAAACGTCGTTTGTTCGTTCTGCCGTCGCTGCTCAACTCTTTGCAGGCGCTGATCGCAGAAGAGAAAGGCGAAGTGACCGCCGAAGTCACAAGCGCTAAGGCGCTGACGAAAACCCAAGCGGACAAGTTGGCCAAAACCCTGTCCGAACGCGTGGGTAAAACCGTCAAGATTAATGCGACCGTCGATGAATCGCTCATCTCCGGTCTTGTCGTCAAAGTGGGCTCGAAGATGATCGACACGTCGATCCGCTCCAAGCTCGACTCCCTCCAGAATGCAATGAAAGAGGTCGGATAAATGGGTATCCAAGCTGCAGAGATTTCTGCGATCCTGAAAGACCAGATCAAAAGCTTCGGTCAAGAAGCCGAAGTGGCCGAGGTCGGTCGCGTGCTTTCCGTCGGTGACGGTATTGCCCGTGTATTCGGTCTGGACAACATTCAGGCCGGTGAAATGGTTGAATTCCCCGGTGGTGTCATGGGTATGGCGCTGAACCTGGAAAACGACAACGTCGGTGTTGTGATCTTCGGTTCTGACCGTGACATCAAAGAAGGTGACACCGTCAAACGTACCAAATCCATCGTGGACGTTCCCGCAGGCGAAGCCCTGCTGGGTCGCGTCGTCGATGGTCTGGGGAACCCGATTGATGGCAAAGGCCCGATCGAAGCCTCCGAGCGCCGCGTTGCTGACGTTAAAGCGCCGGGTATCATCCCGCGTAAATCGGTTCACGAGCCGATGGCAACTGGCCTGAAATCGGTCGACGCGATGATCCCGATCGGCCGCGGCCAGCGCGAGCTGATCATTGGTGACCGTCAGACCGGTAAAACTGCCGTTGCTCTGGATGCGATCCTGAACCAGAAATCGTATAACGAAGCAGCCGGCGACGATGAGTCCAAAAAGCTGTACTGCGTGTACGTTGCAATCGGTCAGAAACGTTCGACTGTTGCCCAGCTGGTGAAAAAGCTGGAAGAAAACGGCGCGATGGAATACTCGATCGTTGTTGCCGCCACCGCTTCGGACCCCGCGCCGATGCAGTTCTTGGCACCCTACGCCGCAACTGCAATGGCTGAATTCTTCCGTGACAATGGCCGCCACGCTCTGATCATCTATGATGATTTGTCCAAGCAGGCCGTGTCCTACCGTCAGATGTCGCTGCTGCTGCGTCGCCCGCCGGGCCGCGAAGCCTATCCTGGTGACGTTTTCTATCTGCACTCGCGTCTGCTGGAGCGTTCGGCCAAGCTGAACGAAGACCACGGCGCAGGCTCGCTGACTGCTCTGCCGGTTATTGAAACTCAGGGTGGTGACGTTTCCGCGTTTATTCCGACCAACGTGATCTCGATCACCGACGGCCAGATCTTCTTGGAAACGGAACTGTTCTACCAAGGTATCCGTCCTGCTGTGAACACCGGTCTGTCGGTTTCGCGTGTGGGTTCGTCGGCTCAGACCAAGGCGATGTCCTCGGTTGCGGGTCCGGTGAAACTGTCGCTGGCTCAGTACCGCGAAATGGCTGCCTTTGCGCAATTTGGTTCGGACCTGGATGCCTCGACTCAGCAGCTGCTGAACCGTGGTGCACGCCTGACCGAACTGATGAAACAGCCGCAGTACTCGCCGCTGACCAACGCTGAAATCGTCTGCGTGATTTATGCCGGTACCAACGGGTTCCTGGACAAAGTCGACGTCAAAGATGTGGGTCGCTTCGAGGCCGGTATGCTGGCGCATCTGCGCAGCAAGCACGCCGATCTACTGGCGGACATCACCAACAACGACCGTAAAGTCAAAGACGAGCTGGCTGACAAAGTCAAAGCCGCGCTGGACGAATACGCAGCTGACTTCGCTTAAGGGGGGGATGAGGCAATGCCAAATCTCAAGGACCTTAAAAACCGGATCTCGAGTGTGAAAAACACGCGGAAGATCACCAAGGCCATGCAGATGGTTGCCGCGGCGAAACTTCGCCGCGCGCAAGAAGCTGCTGAGGCAGGTCGTCCCTACGCAGATCGGTTCAACGCCGTTCTGGGTGGGCTGGCCGCTGGTGTTGGCGGTTCGGACAGTGCTCCGAAACTGCTGAGCGGTACTGGTAGCGATCAAGTTCACCTGCTGGTCGTGATGACTGCTGAACGCGGCCTGTGTGGCGGCTTCAACAGCTCGATTGCAAAAATGGCGCGTGCCGCAGCGGACGATCTGCTGGCGCAGGGCAAGACGGTTAAAATTCTGACTGTCGGTAAAAAAGGCCGCGAACAGCTGAAGCGATACCTGGGGGATTACTATATCGCCCACGTGGATCTGTCCGAGGTGAAAAACGTCGGTTATGTGAACGCGCAGAGCATCGCGCGCGACCTGCTGGGCCGCTTTGATGCGGGCGAGTTCGACGTGGCAACGATCTTTTACAACCGCTTCCAGTCGGTGATCAGTCAGATCCCGACCGCGCAGCAGATCATTCCTGCCAAGTTCGAAGAGACCGAGGCTGACGCAGCCGCGACTCTCTACGATTATGAGCCGGATGAAGAGGCCGTTCTGGCCGATCTGTTGCCGCGTGGTGTCGCAACCCAGATCTTCTCGGCTCTGCTGGAAAATGCGGCGTCGGAACAGGGTGCGCGTATGTCCGCAATGGACAACGCAACGCGCAACGCGGGCGAAATGATCGACAAACTGACGATTGAGTTTAACCGCTCGCGTCAGGCCGTGATCACCAACGAGCTTATTGAAATCATCTCGGGCGCGGAAGCGCTCTAAGAACCGGAGACGAAACATGGCAAACGCAAAAGGCAAAATCACTCAGGTGATCGGCGCCGTTGTGGACGTGCAGTTCGGGGACTCGCTGCCCGAGATCCTCAACGCACTGACCACCGACAACAATGGTAAGAAACTGGTTCTGGAAGTTGCCCAGCACCTGGGTGAGAACACTGTTCGTACCATCGCAATGGACGCAACCGAAGGTCTGGTACGCGGTCAAGACGTCACCGATACCGGTGCACCCATCGCAGTTCCCGTCGGGAACGGCACCTTGGGCCGCATTCTGAACGTGACCGGCGACCCGGTTGACGAAAAGGGCCCCGTGGACGCAACGGATAGCCGCGCCATTCACGGCGAAGCGCCTGCGTTCGACCAACAGTCGACCGCAACCGAAATTTTGACCACCGGCATCAAGGTCATCGACCTGCTGGCCCCCTACACCAAGGGTGGTAAAATTGGTCTGTTCGGTGGTGCCGGTGTTGGCAAAACCGTTCTGATCATGGAACTGATCAACAACATCGCCAAAGTGCACTCGGGTGTGTCCGTGTTCGCTGGTGTTGGTGAGCGGACCCGTGAAGGGAACGACCTGTACCATGAAATGATCGAATCCGGCGTTATCGTTCCTGATAACCTGCCCGAGTCGAAAATTGCGCTGGTTTACGGCCAGATGAACGAGCCGCCGGGTGCGCGTATGCGTATTGCCCTGTCGGGTCTGACCCTGGCGGAACAGTTCCGTGACGACACTGGTTCGGACGTTTTGTTCTTTGTGGACAACATCTTCCGCTTCACTCAGGCAGGTTCCGAAGTTTCGGCTCTGCTGGGCCGTATTCCTTCGGCTGTGGGCTACCAGCCGACGCTGGCCACGGACATGGGGGCGATGCAGGAACGTATTTCGTCGACCAAGAATGGTTCGATCACCTCGGTTCAGGCCGTGTACGTGCCTGCGGATGACTTGACCGACCCCGCGCCGGCCACCTCGTTCGCTCACTTGGACGCGACCACCGTTCTGGACCGTTCGATCTCGGAAAAAGGCATCTATCCGGCGGTTGATCCGCTGGGTTCGACCTCGCGTCTGCTGGATCCGCTGATCATCGGCGAAGAGCACTACAAAGTCGCGACGGACGTTCAGCAGATTCTTCAGCGTTACAAGTCGCTGCAAGACATCATCGCCATTCTGGGCATGGACGAACTGTCGGAAGAAGACAAACTGTCCGTTGCTCGTGCGCGTAAGATCGAACGCTTCCTGTCGCAGCCCTTCGACGTTGCGAAAGTGTTCACCGGTTCGGACGGCGTTCAGGTTCCGCTGGAAGACACCATCGCGTCGTTCAAGGCCGTTGTGGCCGGCGAATACGATCACCTGCCCGAAGGCGCCTTCTACATGGTTGGCGGCATCGAAGAAGTGATCGCTAAAGCCGAAAAAATGGCGGCTGACGCGGCCTAAGGAGGGCCATTATGGCTGATACTGTTCAATTCGATCTGGTCAGCCCCGAGCGGAGCCTTGCTTCGCTGGTGGTTGAACAGGTCCAGATCCCGGGTGCGGACGGGGACATGACGGCCATGGCCAATCATGCTCCGACCATCACCACCCTGCGCCCCGGCGTTCTGCGGATCACCGGGCCGCAAGGCGAGACCGAATATGTTGTGACTGGCGGTTTCGCTGAAATCACGGCCGACGGCATCTCGGTTCTGGCAGAACGTGCGATCCCGCGCGCTGAGATCACCCAAGAACATCTCGATGAGATGCTCAAGGCGGCCTCGGATGCGTTGGCTCAGGCGAAAGACGTGTTCGTAAACGAACCTGGTCCAGTCGACGATGCAGCCAAGCTGCTGGCCGACATGGTTGCCATGGGCACACATATCGGGCTGGACCCGAATGTGTCGAACTTCTGATCTGGTTCAATCCATTGTTGAAATTGAGAAAGGCCCCGAACATCGGGGCCTTTTTTCTTGCCTGGTGCGTTGCTGACCGCAACAATGGGCGATGCAATTAACTGAGGCGACGCACGAATAGAATGAAGATCCTGAACGCCAATTTGATCGCTATTGCGCAGGGAAATACTGACCTGTTCGAAGACTTTTCCACCGGTGGCCCGATGTGGGCTGAGCAAGGAAACCGGGAGCGGCGGGTCAAGGTGGTGTTCGATACCCCCTTTGCCGAACCGCCAAATATTCACTGCGCGTTGTCGATGTGGGACGTGGACTATTCCACCAATGTCCGCGGTGACATTGACACTGCGAAGATTACGAAAAACGGGTTTGAAATTGTGTTCCGCACTTGGGGGAATACGCGTATCGCGCGGGCGCGGGCCAATTGGATGGCGATCGGGCGCGCTCGCGACGATGATATGTGGGACGTCTAACGCCCGCGCTGTGTCAGCACGGGCGCCTTGTTCTTAGAACTGACCTTCGTAGATCGGCTCCAGAGTTTCTGTTTCGAATAGCGACGACACGCTGGTTCCGTTCCAGATATTGAGGATCGCCTGGGCGAACATCGGGGCGGTCGGCAGGATGCGAATGTTCGGAGTCGCCAGAACCGCAGGGGTCGCCTGGATCGAGTCCGTGATCACCAGAGACTTCATAACGGAATTGGTGATCCGATCGACGGCTGGACCGGACAGAACACCATGCGAGATATACGAGTGCACCTCGGTTGCGCCATGCTCTAGCAGGATTTCAGCGGCCTTGCACAGGGTGCCGGCGGTGTCGCACATGTCATCAACAATGATACATTTCTTGCCTTTGACATCCCCGATCACGGTCATTTCCGCAATCTCACCGGGTTTTTCGCGTCGCTTGTCTACGATCGACAGCGGGGCATTGATGCGTTTGGCCAGCTCGCGTGCGCGGGCCACGCCGCCAACATCCGGGGATACGACCATGACGTCTTCCATCGCGCCTTCGAACTGGGTCTGAATATCCAGCGCAAAGATCGGCGAGGCATAGAGGTTATCAACAGGGATGTCGAAGAAGCCCTGAATCTGAGCTGCGTGCAGGTCAAGTGTCAGAATGCGTTCAATCCCAGCTTCGACAAGCATATTGGCAACCAGTTTGGCGCTGATCGGTGTGCGGGCCTTGGTGCGGCGGTCCTGGCGGGCGTAGCCGAAGTAGGGGATCACGGCGGTGATGCGGCTCGCCGAAGAGCGGCGCAGCGCGTCCGCCATGATCAGCAGCTCCATCAGGTTGTCATTTGCAGGGCGCGAGGTCGATTGGATGATGAACATGTCCTCGCCGCGGACGTTTTCATATACTTCGACAAAGATTTCCTGGTCGTTGAAACGCTCGACACGGGCATCAACCAGCCCGATGTTCATGCCCCGGTGAATCGACATGCGACGCGCGATGCCTTTCGCCAGTGGCAGGTTGGCGTTCCCGGAAATCAGTTTCGGTTCATTCAGATTGGGCATGTGAGTGCTTCCCCAGAGTGGTCGGCCTAAGTGGTCGGAATGACAGATTCGTGACGTTGACACCGCTTAGCATCTCACTACGGTCAGGCAAAGCTATGCACATGGGGGAGAGGCGCAATTGCCACATATTGACTACTATTTTTCGACACTGTCGCCATACGCGTATCTTGCAGGCACACGAGCCGAAGAGATTGCGCAACGTTCCGGCGCGTCAATCAGGTACAAACCTTTCGATCTGATCGCAGCGTTTCCACGCACCGGGGGGACACCGGCTCCGCAACGCCATCCTTCGCGGATCGAGTATCGCGGGCAGGCCTTGCCCCGCGCGGCCCGTAAACTGGGAATGGCGCTGAACATGAAGCCCGCCCATTGGCCGATAAACGCAGCGCCATCGTCCTATGCGATCATCTCGGCCCAGCAAGCAGGCGGCGGAGACATGGCGGCGCTGGTTCATGGTCTTTTGCGTGCCACCTGGGTCGAGGAGAAAGACATATCGGATGACGCGGTCATCGGTGCATGCCTGTCAGCGGCAGGGTTCGACCCGTCCCTGACGCTGACAGGGCTTCTGGAAGGGGCAGAGACCTATTCCAGGAACCTGGAAGAGGCGGTCGCAGACGGTGTTTTTGGTTCCCCGTTCTATGTTGCCGACAGCGGCCAGAAATTCTGGGGGCAAGATAGCCTGGAAGACCTGGATCTGCATTTGCAGGGAAAGCTTTGACAGATGCCAAAAGATCTGCGTGGGGGATACCCGACGTTCTGGCGCGAATTCGGAGCTGGCCCGCGTGAGGCGCTGATGATTCATTGCTCGCTGTCCCATTCTGGCGCTTGGACAGCTTTGGCAGGGGAATTGTCGGATAAGCTGCATATGACGGCGTTCGACATCCCTGGTCATGGGAAATCAGAGGATTGGGATCATCGAGGGGAATATCAGGCTGTAACGACCGCCATGGCTGCGGATTTTCCAACCGGACCCGTGGATGTCATGGGACATTCGTTTGGGGCGACAGTTGCGTTGCGCCTAGCGATTGAGCAACCGCATTTGGTTCGGTCTCTGACCCTGATCGAGCCGGTGTTCTTCGCTGTGGCCTATGATGATGTGCCTGGCCTGCGGGAACGCCAGAATATTATGCAACAGCCCCAGATCGAGGCCGTCGCGCGCGGAGATATGGTCGCGGCCACTCGTGCGTTCAACGCGCTTTGGGGGGACGACGATATGCCCTGGGACAGTCTGCCCAAGCAGATGCGCATCAACATGATCAAAAGATTCGGCGCCATTCTCAGTGCAGGACCAGCGGTCGAGGATGACGTGGGCGGAATGCTGAGGCCTGGCAGGATCGAAGGTGTTTCAGTGCCCACTTTGTTGCTGGAGGGCGCGAACTCTCCTGAAGTATTGGGGCTCGTGAACAAAGGGCTCGCGCGGCGCCTCCTGCAATCCCGGCGCGAGATCCTGCCGGAGTGTGGCCATATGCTTCCGATCACGCATCCGGCCGAGGTCGGCGCGCTGATCCGCAGGTTCCTTGACGAGGTGCCAGTTTAGTCTTGGGTTGCAGCTAGGAACGTGTCGATCTGATCCGCCCCTATCGACCAATCGCAGACGAACCGTCCGGTCAGGGGCTCATTGGGGTCTATGCCGTCCAATGCGCCGCGCGTGATATAATACGTTGCGTCGGCATCGTGTAGCCGTTGGTGCAGCGCGCGAGGCATGTCCACGAAGGCCATATTCGCCTGTGATGGATACAGCAGTTCTGCGCCGGGAATCCCCTTTAGGCCGTCGACCAGACGTGCGGCGTTGGCATTGGCCGTGCGGGCCAAATCCAGCCACAGATCGTCCTGAAGATAGCCCAGCATCTGCGCTGACAAATACCGGTGCTTTGAAAACAGATGCGCACCGCGTTTTCGACGCAGCTCGAATTCCCACGCTTTTTTCGGATCAAAGAAAATCACAGCCTCGACGCCCATACAGCCATTTTTGGTGCCACCAAAGCTGACGGCGTCGATGCCCGATTTCCAAGTCATTTCGGCGGGTGAACTGTTTAGCGCCACCAGCGCATTCGCAAACCGCGCCCCGTCCATGTAGACTGGCAAGTCGAATTCCCGCGCGACAGCGGTCAGCTCTTGTAGCTCTTGCAGTGTATAGATTTGCCCGCGTTCGGTCACTTGGGTGATCGACACCGGCCCCCGCTGAGGGCCGTGCACGCCACGGTTCTCCTCGGTCAGGATCGAGGCGCGCAGGCTGTCTGGCGTCATCTTGTCTGTGCGACCAACCAAGGTCAGCTTGGCCCCGCCGGAATAGAACTCGGGCGCGTTGCACTCGTCTTCGTGGATGTGGGCGGTGGGCGTGCAGAACACCGTCTGCCAAGGGGAGCAGAGCGTCGCCAAAGCCAGCGAATTCGCCGCCGTCCCAGTTGCCACCAGATAGATCGCTGCCTCGGGGGCCTCGAACAGGTCGCGCAGCTGGTCGCGGACCAAACCCATCTGTGGGTCATTTCCATATCCCAGTGCATAGCCCTGGTTTGCGGCGGTGACTGCGGCCATGATATGCGGATGCACGGGGCCGGAATTGTCAGAAGCGAAAAACATCAGACGGGTTCCTCGATAATATGTTCTTCCCAATCGTTTTCATCGATTTCAAACTCAGGGACGGTCATGTTCTGAACTGAGATCCCCGCGCGGTGCACACTGTCCGCATCACCCGAGATCAGAGGGTGCCAATCGCGCAGCTTTTCACCGTTCCACAGTAATTTATACGCACAGGTCTGGGGCATCCAATACAGGTTTTGCTCCATGTTGCCGGGTTTTAGTACGATGCATTCGGGTACGAACTGGTGCCGGATCTGGTACTGACTGCACTGACACGTGGCATCGTCCAGCAACCGACATGCGACGCGTGTCAGGGCCACCTCGCCGGTTTCTTCGTCCTCGAGTTTGTTCAGACAGCATTTCCCGCAGCCGTCGCACAGGGCTTCCCACTCGTCGCGGGACATTTTTGCAAGCGGAACAGTCTCCCAGAAACGCGAGCGCAACTTGGTCATAGCGCGGCCAAGATCTCGCGGGCCTGCACGCAATCCGCATCCATCTGAGTGATGAGTGCGTCCAGCCCGTCGAATTTGAGTTCGGGCCGCAGATAGTCCACCAGACCGATCGACAGTCGCGTGCCGTACAAATCGCCCTTAAAGTCAAAAATGAAGGTTTCCAGGTTCGGCAGCACACCGTTGAACATCGGCCGTACTCCGCAGGATGCAGCCCCGTGGTATTGCCCTTGGTGCGGGCCTTCCAGAACGTCCACCAGCACCGCATAGACGCCAAACTTTGGTTGGTGCAGCCCCTCGATGGACATGTTGGCCGTGGGATATCCTAGTTCGCGTCCGCGCTGGTCGCCACCTATCACGCGGCCTTCGATCCGGTGCCAGTGACCCAGCATTGCGGCCGCATCGCGGGGACGTCCGTCGCTTAGCGCGTCGCGGATCGCGGTGGAGGACACCTCGCCGGTTTCCCCCTCGATCAGATCTATCACGGTGACACCGAATCCCATCTGTGCGCCAAACGCCTTCAAATCCTTAACTGAGCCCTTGCGCCCCCGGCCGAAACAGAAATCTGCGCCGACAACGACGTGTTTCAGTCCCAATCCATCGACGATCACTTTGCGCGCGAATTCTTCGGGCGTCAGGCTGGACAGGACTGAGTTGAAATTCAGCTCGTACAGATGTTCCACGCCCAGTTTTTCCAGCCGATGGGCCTTGGCCTCGCGGCTCATCAGGCGAAACGCTGGGGCGTCGGGGGCGAAATACTGACGCGGGTGCGGTTCGAACGTCATCACGCCCAGCGGGGCGTCGATTTCGGTGCCAGCCTCGCGGGTGATGTCCAGCACTGCCTGGTGGCCCAGGTGCACGCCGTCAAAGTTGCCAATCGCAACCGAGGCCCCTCGGTCAGCGTCATTCACATAGATGTAGTCACGGATAATACGCATAATCGCAGGCCTAGCGCTCAAACGCGGTCTGCGCAAGAAGTGAAGCGCCGCGACCTTGCGGTGCGGCGCTGGATTTTTGTGTTGTTATGGTGGGCTGAACGTTTAGCGGGACGGCGCCAGTACGGTCGCCTCGCCGGTCAGGACAGGTTTGCCATCCACCAGACAGCGGGTTGCCATTTTGACGCGGCGCTTCTCGTGGATCACTTCGATGACTTCAACCTCAGCGGTGACAACATCGCCGGGGCGCACGGGCGCCATGAATTTCAGTGTCTGGCCCATATAGACCGTGCCGTGCCCCGGCAGTTGTTCGCCGATCACGGCCGAGATCAACCCCGCTGTCAGCATCCCATGCGCGATGCGGCCTTTGAACATGGTGCCTTTGGCATACTCGTCATCCAAGTGCACGGGGTTATGATCGGTCGAGACCTCGGCGAACATCTCGATATCCTTGTCCGTGACCTCTTTGGTCACCGAACGGGTCAGCCCCACTTCGATATCGTCGATATAGATGGTCCCGCGCTGAATGTCGCTCATGTGTCTGCCCTCTGGCTGTTCGTCAGGTAATAATCGTGACGCCCGAGCGTCAATTCTTGGAACTTTATTACTTCGCAGACGCAGAATCGCAAGGTAAAAATGCCCTAGCGCAGTTGGCCAATGGTATAGGTTGGCGCAGACATTTCACCTTCCAGGTAGATGGTCAAAGCCTCGGGATCAGGCTGGTTGGTCGTTTTGGTATTCTCACGCGCCAGGCCGCCACTGATGAACAGAGAATCAATATCCTCGCCCATGGCACCCTTGATATCGGTCTGGGCACCGTCTCCGATGGCCAGGATGTTCCCATCCGGGATGTCATGTCCAAGTGCAAACAAACGACGCCGCGCCAAGTCATAAATCGGTGGGTGGGGCTTGCCGAAATACAGGCTCTCTCCGCCCATTTCCGTATAGAGCCGCGCAACCGCGCCAGCGCACCATTCACGCACCTCGCCCCTGTCCACCACGATGTCGGGGTTGGCGCACAGCAGTTTCATTCCTTTGGTTTTTCCATACAGCAATTGCGGACGCAGAACGGCCGGATCGGCCATCGGGTCGAACGGGCCGCAGCAGACAATGCCCTCGGCCTCTTCCAGCGCGACCATCTGAACATCTATCGGGTCCTCCAGGAGCTTCAGCGGAGTAAAGAACTCTTCGTCGCGGTCCCACTCTCCCATGAAATAGACTTTTTCGCCCACCGCGCCCCGGAACATGGCCGAGCGCGCACTGTCACCCGAGGTGGCAATCGTGTCCCAGGCATCCTCGGGAACGCCGAACTTTTTCAGCTGAACCTCAACTCCTTTGCGGGGTTTTGGGGAATTCGTTACCAGCACCACGATCCCACCGTTCTGACGGTAGGTTTGCAGGGCAGCCACGGCGTCCGGCATCGCCCGAACGCCGTCATGCACGCAGCCCCACAAGTCCACGAAAAGAGCATCATACCGGCTGGAGATATCGGAAAGAGCATTGATGATTTGGGTCATGTCGGGCCTATGGGTTGGACGTCAATTCAGGTTTGCCGCCTGTGTATCATGTCCCGATCAGCCCGCAGCACAAATCCGATGCCATGCCGCGCAAAAATCCGGGTTACTCTCGGGCTGGCTGGAAAAAGCGTGGTGTCTGTCGTGGCGGGGTGGGCGATGTATACTGACCGTCAGGTACCCAGGCGGACAGGTGCGCCTGCATCTGAGGCGAGGACAGATATCCCCCCATGCTGGCCAGCAGCAGATTCACCGCAATCATCATATTCAGTAGAAACCCAAAGGGTTGTTTTCGAGTTTTATGCCGGAATAAACGTTGCCCTAGTTTCAGAGCGGGCCAGCCTCCACAGGCAGCCAGGATCAGGAATTTGGCTTCGCTGATCCGCCATTCGCCTTGTCGGGCGCGGCGTTTGTCCAGAGCAAACAATGTCAACGCCCACAGGTTCACACCAAGCAAAGCCAGAGCAAAATACAAAACCGACGTCACCTGAATGCTCCGTGCTCAGGGGATGAAATACTGGCGGCAAGGCCGCGTATCTGTTGTGAAACATCTTTCGCGGCGGAACAATAAAAAACGCTCCGGCATGACCGGAGCGTTCAAGAGACTATACCAGGTCTGCGGAGATCAGACCTTCAGGTTGGGGATGATCTGCTTCTTACGGCTCATGATGCCGGGCAGGACAACAAGATCACCCGTCACGGTGGCGCCGAACGATTTTTCGGCCACGCCTTTGACCAGATCGTTGGGGACCAGCAGGGTGGCCTCTTCGTTCAGGATGTCCACGGCGAACAGCAGAACTTCGTCCACGCCGTCCTCTTTGGCGACGTCGGCAAACGAGGCCATCAGGCTGTCTTTGCGGTCCAGCACCAGTTTCGGCGCGGTGGTTTCCAGAACGGACACACGGAACTTGGTGCCGTCGACTTCGTATTCTTTGCTGTCCATGCGGATCAGCTCAGCGTCCGAGAAGGCCGAGATGTCGGATTTCGCTTCGAACATTTCCGACGCATAGGCGGCAACGTCCACACCCAGATCGGCGGCCAGAGCCTCGACCACTTCGCGGTCACGATCGGTGGTGGTGGGCGAGCGGAATTCCAAGGTGTCCGAGATGATGCAGCTCAGCGCGGCGCCTTTGATGGCTTCGGGCATCTTGGCGGCATCGTCGCCCATCAGGTCGTACATGATGGTGGCGGTACAGGCCAACGGACGGATGGTGATGTCGATCGGGCCTTTGGTTTCCAGGCCGCCGACCAGCTTGTGGTGGTCGATGATCGCTGTGATGTCTGCGTCGTTGATGGCTTCGGGCAGCTCGGCGGGGTTGTTGGTGTCCACGATGACCACGGGCGTGCCGGCGTCTACGCCGCTGATGATCTCGGGCTTATCCAGGTTCCAGCGTTTCAGCACGAACAAGGCCTCGGTGTTGGGCTCGCCCAGCAATTTGGGGGCGGCGGCAACGCCTTTGATCTCGTTCAGGTACCAGGCCCAGATGATGGGCGAGCCGGTCGAATCTGTGTCGGGGGATTTGTGGCCAAAAACCTGGGTGGTCATTGTGTGTTCCTATTCAAATGGGGCTATTTTGCGGGCCTTATACGCATCGCGCAGCAGTTTGTCACCTAGTCGCGCCGCAATGCGGCAAGCTGTCCGGCACATGTGGTTCAATCCGCGACCAGATCCATCGGGGTAACCGTGAAACCGCGCGCAGAAAGCAAGGCCAAAATCCCCGCGTCTCCGGGCAGGTGAAGCGCCCCAACAGCGACAAAAGAGGTTGTTTTCGATAGCTCTGGTACCAGTTGGTCCACCCAGTTTTGATTGCGACCGGTGATCAAAGCTTGCTCTAATTCCGAGAGGGTTTGACGCACTCGTTCCGGTGTTTCAGGTGCAAGGCTGAGCGCACGGTGAATGGCATATTCCCATGGCAGGCGTGTCTCTTGGTCAAAGTACATCGCGGCGACAGATTGATCCGCCCCGACCTCCATAAGATCCAGTGACAGCGACCATTTCATGTCGTCCACCTGTTTTGCCAGCGGATCGCTGGATAGGGTGTTCAGCAGCGCGATTGGATCGTCCAAAGAGTGTAGGGGCCGCTGGGTTTGCGCGGCCTCTTGTTCGACCTGCCGGTCCAGCCCAACTTTGCCCGCTTTCAGGTCCCGCAGGGCGCAGGGGGATACCGATAGGGTGAGCCCTAACATCCAGGGCTGCATCTTCGCGGCAAGGAAGGGTGGCATGCCGTGCGCATCCAGGCGGGTAACGAGTTTGGCCCAGTGCTCCTCGCCCAGCCGGTCAATGAGACTGGGGCCTTCGGTGATCCATACCCGCCCCGGGTCGCGGATCATTTCCCGTTGCAGGGTGTCTTCATCCTCTTTGGTCAATTCCAGAAAGACCTGGCTGGATGCTGCGATCAGTGGTTTTACACGTTGCAGCGTATGTTGGTGGCGTGGATCAGGCAGGTGCATCGTGCCCACCACGTAAGAGATCACGTTGTTTCTTTGAATTTTCCACAGCAACCCGCTGTGAAATGGTGCTTGGGCGGCTTTCAAGTGCAGTTGCTGTTGGGTTTCTGAAGGCAGTGCATCGAAGGCGGAGGGTCCATCACACGCGGCCTGTAGGGGCGCGGCCGCAAAGAGAAACATCAAAAAAAGGAGGTAACGCATCACTATAGGTCTTTCGGTTGTTCGGGGCCGACTATGCGATTGGCAGTTGCTGACTGCAACGTCTATTGGTCTTGATGGACAATGCGGGTAAATCCAAATCATGAGCAAGCCTTCGGAAACCGATCTGTACCCCCCGGTCAAAGCCTTTTTCGAGGCCTTGGGGTATCACGTGAAGTCCGAAATCGGCGCTGCGGACGTCGTGGCGGTGCGGGACGACGAGCCTCCTTTGATTGTCGAGCTGAAGACCGGGTTTTCGCTGACGCTTTTGCAGCAGGCCGTGGCGCGTCAGGCCGTGACGGATCAGGTATACGTGGCCGTTCCACGCTGGAAAGGCCGTGCGGGCTGGCGTGCGTTCAAAGGTAATCTGGGGCTGTGTAAGCGCTTGGGGCTGGGGGTGATTTCGGTTCAGTCAGAGACACAGGAAATCCAGGTGCATCACGAACCCGCCACGTTCCAACCCCGTAAGGTGAAAAAGCGCCAGACCCGCCTTATGGCTGAATTCGAGCGTCGCCACGGGGATCCAAACCTAGGCGGCGCCGTCCGCCGGGGGATTGTGACCTCGTATCGACAAGAAGCCTTGCGCTGCGCCGCGTACCTTGCCGAAAATGGCGCCACCAAAGGCGCAGTCGTCGCCAAGGCCACCGGCGTATCCCATGCGACCCGCCTGATGCGTGACAATCACTATGGCTGGTTCCAGAACGTGGCGACAGGGGTTTATCAACTCAGCGAGGCCGGGCAGGGTGCCCTTGGGGCTTCGGAATCCTAGCTGCACTGCGGCGACGAATTTTACCTACATTTCATATGAGGCTGGTTGACTCGGTCTTTTCTCCTCCTTAGCTATGCGCTGTTAGCACTCGACAGAGGTGAGTGCTAACTGCCCTGCTTCATGAGGAAGGGGGCGAGGAGAAACTTTGAGCAAGGAGCCTCAGAGATGGCATTTACACCGCTTCATGACCGCGTGCTGGTTCGCCGTATCGAAAGCGACGAAAAGACCAAGGGTGGTCTGATCATCCCCGAAAGCGCAAAAGAAAAACCCGCCGAAGGCATGGTTGTTTCCGTTGGCGCAGGCGCACGTGACGAAGATGGCGATCGCATCGCGATGGACGTCAAAGAAGGCGACAAGATCCTGTTTGGAAAATGGTCCGGCACCGAAATCACCATTGATGGTGAAGAGCTGCTGATCATGAAAGAATCCGACATCATGGGCATCATCGCCTGATCGTCGACGCAACAAATTTAAGAAACAGGAGCAAGCACTATGGCTGCTAAGGACGTCAAATTTGACACCGATGCCCGCAACGCAATGCTGCGCGGCGTAAATATTCTGGCTGACGCCGTAAAAGTAACCCTGGGCCCCAAAGGCCGGAACGTTGTTCTGGACAAATCCTTTGGCGCGCCCCGCATCACCAAAGACGGTGTGTCGGTTGCCAAAGAGATCGAACTGGAAGACAAGTTCGAAAACATGGGCGCGCAAATGGTCAAAGAAGTGGCCTCGCGTACCAATGACGAAGCCGGTGACGGCACCACCACCGCGACCGTTCTGGCTCAGTCCATCGTTCGCGAAGGTCTGAAACAGGTTGCCGCGGGTCTGAACCCGATGGACCTGAAGCGCGGCATCGATCTGGCAACTGCCACTGTCGTGCAGGGCATCCGCGACATGGCGCGCGAAGTCAAAGACAGCGCCGAAGTTGCCCAGGTTGGCACCATCTCGGCCAACGGCGAGTCCGACATCGGCCAGCAGATCGCTGACGCGATGCAGAAAGTCGGCAACGAAGGCGTGATCACCGTCGAAGAGAACAAAGGTCTGGAAACCGAGACCGATGTCGTCGAAGGCATGCAGTTCGATCGCGGTTACCTGTCGCCCTATTTCGTCACTAACCCCGACAAAATGATCGCCGAGCTGGACGACTGTCTGATCCTGCTGCACGAGAAGAAACTCTCGTCGCTGCAGCCGATGGTTCCCCTGCTGGAGCAAGTCATCCAGTCGCAAAAACCCCTGCTGATCATCGCAGAGGATGTTGAAGGCGAAGCGCTGGCTACTCTGGTTGTCAACAAACTGCGCGGCGGCCTGAAAATCGCAGCTGTCAAAGCACCGGGTTTCGGCGATCGCCGCAAGGCCATGCTGCAGGACATCGCAATCCTGACCGGTGGTCAGGTCATCAGCGAAGATCTGGGCATGAAGCTGGAATCGGTGACCATGGACATGCTGGGCACCGCGAAAACGATCAACATCACCAAGGACGAAACCACCATCGTGGACGGCCATGGCGTGAAAGCAGAGATCGAAGCCCGCGTTGGCCAGATCCGCACTCAGATCGAAGAAACCACCTCGGACTACGACCGTGAGAAACTGCAAGAGCGCGTGGCCAAACTGGCTGGCGGTGTTGCTGTGATCAAAGTTGGCGGCATGACCGAAGTCGAAGTGAAAGAGCGCAAAGACCGTGTCGATGATGCTCTGAACGCGACCCGCGCAGCTGTCCAAGAAGGCGTGATCGTTGGTGGCGGTGTTGCTCTGGTTCAGGCTGGCAAAGCTCTGTACGGCATGGAAGGCGCAAACGCTGACCAAACCGCAGGTATCGTGATCGTGCGTAAAGCCATCGAAGCGCCTCTGCGCCAGATCGCTGAAAACGCTGGTGTTGACGGTGCAGTGGTTGCTGGCAAAGTGCGCGAGTCGACCGACAGCTCGTTTGGCTTCAACGCTCAGACCGAAGAATATGGCGATATGTTCGCCTTCGGTGTGATCGACCCCGCCAAAGTGACCCGTACCGCACTGGAAGACGCAGCCTCGATTGCAGGTCTGCTGATCACCACCGAAGCCATGATCGCTGACAAACCGTCGAAAGACGGCGGCGCTCCGGCGGGTGGCATGCCCGACATGGGCGGCATGGGCGGCATGATGTAAGCCACCTGGCATCAATATTTCGGAGGGGCCCGCCATTTGGTGGGCCTTTTCTTTTTCGACATGTCGCGTGTTCAAGTGACTGAAGTGTAAATGTTTTGTTGCGGTCACACCGGAATATCTCTGGCGGGCAGGGCTCTGTCGTAAATCTGTTACATATTCTTAACAAAAGCGTCATGAAGCTGCTTCATTTGTTCCAATATTGGAATGATACGCCTGCCCGCAGCCACACGCCCCGCCATCAACGCGCGCTCCCAGCGACAGCAGTTGTCGGTCTTTCCAATGCCAGAAACGAAACATGACAAGGGAAAGGTCAATAAATATGAAAAATATCGAAATCCCAGATGTAGTTGTCACGCTCGTGATCTGGGGACTGCCTGTTTTGATAGTGTTTGTTACGCTCGCTATCGTTCTCGGCGGTGGGAAAGTCAAAGTCACCAAGGGACAGGCATCATTTTCCGCCAAGTTCCGAGGGTTCTTTGCCCAACCGAGCCAGAATAAATAGTAAAGAGCCGCCGAGAAATCGGCGGTTCTTTTCTGTTTATAAGGTCCCCCTCCATCACAATCGCATGAGCGAGGCTCGGTTGTCGCTGTTTCGACTGGCCTAGCTGTGAGAGGTTGAACCGATGAAACTGTTCCTCCT
>Ga0070724_10000537_pt1 | contig 26489 bp, 24 predicted proteins | sample tdDd001_FD_67278 | JGI IMG/M metagenome (GOLD analysis project Ga0070724, IMG submission 67278) | Marine sediment microbial communities from the Atlantic coast under amendment with organic carbon and nitrate - tdDd00.1 | ecosystem: Environmental > Aquatic > Marine > Coastal > Sediment | place... | reverse complement strand
GAATGGATTCTGTTTTTTAAATGGTCGCTATCATCTTTTTTATCAATGGTATCCGTTTGGCACCTTTCATGGAATGAAACATTGGTATCATGTTACATCTGATAATTTAATAACTTGGCATGGTCAAGGCTGTAAAATATCGCCAATTGAGAGCTATGAATCACATGGCGCATATTCTGGTGCAGCGATGGTTGAAGATGGGAATGCATATCTTTTTTATACCGGTAATATTAAAAATGGTGACGCGCGTAATGCCAATCAATGTGTCGCTGTATTAAATGACTCTGGCGAGGTAACGAAGTCGCGAGCTAACCCGGTTATTAAATCGGTGCCTGAAGGTTATACCGGGCATGTTCGAGATCCCAAAGTGATTAAGCGTGAAAATGGCTATTATATGTTGCTGGGCGCTCAGCGCGAGAAAGATTTATCCGGCTGTCTTATCGTTTACTTTTCAACTGATATGACAGATTGGGTGTTAAAAGGAGAGCTTGAACTCAACACCAGCGATGATTTTGTTACTGGCTATATGTTTGAGTGTCCGGATCTATTAAGCGTAGATGGGCATGAGGTGTTGATCTTCTCTCCCCAAGGCGTAGAGCCTGATGGAACGCGCTTTCACAACCGTTATAACGTGGTCTATTGTGTTGGGGCGATGAATTGGCAGACGCTCTCATTTACGGTGGAACATTGGGACGAGCTTGACCGAGGTTTTGACTTTTACGCGCCGCAAACACTAGCAAATGCGCCGGGAAAACAAACCTTAGTGGCTTGGGCTGGGACAGACGAACATTTACCGAGTGAAAAACATGGTTGGATTAATTGCTTAACGTTAGCTAGAGAACTGTCGATAAAAAACGGCAAGCTTTCTCAGTACCCCAATCCGTTATTATCTTCTATTAAGAATAGTAGCAGTGTTTCAGAGCTGGGGAGTTACGGTAAAATTAAGCTTGAATCACTCTCGTTTGCTTTGTCACTAAATTTAAATGAACAACAAAACACTATTATTAAACTTGTTAGTGATTGCGGGAGTGTTCTGTTATTTAGCGTGGACTATAAGCTGAAAACGATTACTCTCGACCGCTCTAATTACGATCATCATGGTGACGATTACGCCTATGGTGCAGTCAGACAATGTCGATTTGACCACGTAATTAATAGTGTTGATTTTATTTGTGACGAAAGCATTTTGGAAATCTACATCAATGATGGTGAGCAGGTATTTACTAGTTTGTTTTTCCCTGAATCTACATCGCACTACTTAGATATGTCGAGTTTAGATGAAAGTAATATAGATATTAAATTGAAGTACCTTACACTATAATAAATGGATGAAAAATATGAACTATGAAGCAACAGTGAATGAGATACTAGACAGTATCGGAGGAAGGGACAATATTCGTAATGCAGAGCACTGTGCAACGCGTTTACGGTTGATTCTAAAAGACAACGATAAAGTCGATGCTGATATGGCGAAGGGAATTACCCAGATCAGCGGTTATTTTTACCAGTCGGGTCAACATCAATTTATTATCGGTACTGGTAAGGTGTCACACGTTTATGAACAGTTAAAAAGCATTTTAGGTGGCGAAGTCGCCAGTGGCGATTTTAAACAAGATGCGTTTGCCGACATGACCGTTAGCCAAAAAGTGGTAAGGACGTTGGCCGATATTCTTATCCCTCTTATTCCAGCGCTTGTGACAACGGGCCTATTAATGGGCTTACGAGGCATGATGCTGCACTCTGGAGTCGAGTTTTCACCTCAAGTGCTCGCGCTATTTGGCATGCTAACCGATACCGCTTTTGCATTTTTGCCCGTCCTTATTGCATTTTCAGCGGCGAAGAAGTTTGGCGGCAACCAGATCATCGCGATTGTTGTTGGTTTAATGATGGTGGCACCTCAACTGCCTAATGCATGGGTGGTTGCTGGCGGTGGCGCTGATCCTATGATGGTGTCGCTGTTTGGTTTCAATTTCCCGTTGGTTGGCTATCAAGGTACGGTGTTGCCCGCGATTTTTGCCGGCTGGTTTGTTTCGTATCTCGAACGAAACCTTCGCCGCTTTATTCCTGCCGCGATGGATCTCATTTTTACGCCATTTTTGACCATTACGATTGCGGTGTTTGTCATTCTGTTTCTTTTTGGCCCGCTACTTCAAGATATCGAGCATGGGTGTAACTACTTGGTTCGAATGGCGCTCGACCTTCCACTTGGCATTGGATATATCCTTTACGGGGCCGTGCAGCAGATGATCGTGATCACCGGCTTGCACCACGCTATCGGCGTGATTGAAATCGGCTTATTAAACGAAACGGGAGTGAATCCACTTCAGCCCTTGGGCACCGCTTCGATGGCGGGTCAATTTGGCGCTGCAATTGCGGTTGCGACGTTACTTAAAGATAAATTGAAAAAAGGCAACGCGTACAGCGCTTCGATGTCAACCTTGTTTGGAATTACCGAGCCACTACTGTTTGGTGTGAACTTGCAATACTCGAAAGTGTTTATGTTCGGAATGGTGGGCGGCGCTGTGGGCGGGTTTGTTACTTATGCCCTTAATATTAGTGCCACGGGCATGGGCATTACCTTTATTCCGGGGATCTTGCTGTACTCAGAATCGCTTGGTGCGGTGCTTGGTTATCTTTCGGTTATTGCCAGTGCGTTTGCAACGTCATTCTTACTTACACGCCTCTACAACCCAGTAAGAAATAGTTAGTCGTTAGTAACGATTTGTTAGGTGAGGAAGGCTACCCCCTAGGCTTTCTTCACCTACTTCCTAAACCTACTGTGAATGCTCCGGTAGGTTTGTTTGATCGATTTAAGGATATCTATGACAAACCGAGTTTGGTTAACGGGTGACGCAGTAGTCGACCTGATCCCCCAAGATGAGAGTACTTATTTAAAATGCCCGGGTGGGGCACCTGCAAATGTCGCGGTTGGTATAGCCAGGCTCAAGGGCGAATGCGCTTTCTTTGGTCGCGTTGGTGCCGACCCATTAGGCCGCTTCATGCTAAATACGCTAGCGCGAGAAAATGTCGATGTAACTCGTCTCTCTCTAGACCCAGACCAACGAACCTCGACGGTATTAGTTGATCTAGATAAAACTGGTGAACGCACATTTACATTTATGGTCAAACCGAGCGCCGACCAGTTCATGACGCGCGAAGACATACCTGGGTTTGGAGCAGGGCAGTGGCTGCACGCTTGCTCTATCGCACTGGCCAATGAACCAAGCCGCAACAGTACATTGCTAGCAATGGAACGCATTAAATCTGCCAGTGGATTTGTAAGCTTTGACCCTAACTTGCGTGAGGAAGTGTGGCCAAACCCCGGTCAACTTATTCCAACTGTGATGAAAGCCGTTGCTCTTGCCGATGTAGTCAAGTTTTCTGAAGAGGAGTTAACCTTTCTGACCGATACCTCGTCGATTGACGATGGCTTGGCGGCGATAAGTAAGCTGGATATTCACCTTGTAGTGATAACACTGGGTGCAAAGGGGGCGTTGGTTGTATTCAAAGGGCAGAGGTTTGAAATTGCGGGGAAGGCGATATCAAAGGTTGTCGATACTACCGGTGCTGGTGATGCGTTTGTCGCTGGTATGTTGGCTTGTTTAAGCTCCAACCATCACTGGCAACAGATCGAAACAGTTAAAATGGCCATCCACTGGGGTAACGCCTGCGGGGCATTAGCAATCACACAAAAAGGCGCAATGACCGCACTCCCAACCCGTGAAGAACTAGATAACTGGTTGTTGTAAAAAGCAAACTTCACCCATTGGTTCTGGACAGGCAAGGTTATAGCGGGGGATTAATAGGTCGCGCCGCATACCACTAGGTTCAGTATGCGGCGCTAGGGGAAATTAATTTAGCAGGCTAAATAGCAGCGCAGAAACGGCAAGCACGCCAACCACTAAAACAAAGTAGGTGCTGGCTTTATGGCGATAGATAGCGAGTGTTTTCACTTTGAACACGGCGATCATTGGCATGATAAATAGGATCATGGCAATAACGGGGCCTGATAGTGCTTCCATCATGCCTAGGATACTTGGGTTCAAGATGGCCGCGAGCCAAATGGCCAAGAACATGGCAGCGATGCCCAACTTGTCTGCTGAGTTGGGTTTGAGTGAGGTGTGCTTGGCTAAAAGGCCATTTAGGCTTTCACGCGCTCCAAGAAAGTGGCCTAAAAACGAAGAGGTGATCGCGATAAAGGCAACCAGCGGACCAAGGGTAGCGATAAATGGGTTGTTTGTCGCATTCGCAAGGTAGGTCAAGACAGAAACGTTTTGCGCTTTTGCCTGAAGTAGCTGAGCAGGAGAGAGCGACAACACGCAAGAGAATACAAACAGCAGAACAAACGCGATGAGCATGATGCCTGTGCGCTTAAGGATTTGCTCCGATTTAGCCACGGCTTGGTGTTTGTAGTGTCGGCGCTGGGCGTTAGCAAAGCTCGATATCGCCGCTGCGTGGCTAAATGAGAAGACGACAACAGGGATAGCCAGCCAGACGGTTTGACCAAAATCGATTGCGTTAGGCATAACCAACTCGGGCAACTGCCAGTTAGGGATCAAATATAACGACAAGAAAGCCAATATCGCCACTAAAGGGTAAACCATAGCGGCAAATGCACGCAGCATAATTTTCTCGCCACTTAGCATGATGGCGATAAGTGCAAAGACCAAGGTGCCAGATAACATGGTGCGTGGAGGTGAAACCATGCCAGCTTGATGCACAAGAAAGCTATCAACCGTATTGGTAAGCCCTACGCCATAGATTAATAGGATCGGGAAAATCGATAAAAAATAGAGTAACGAAATCAACGAACCTGCAGAGCTGCCGAAGTGCTCTTTAACCACGTCGGTAAAGTCGGCGTTTTCGGTTTTGGATGATAATACAAAGCGCGCTAGGCCTCGGTGGGCGAGATAAGTCATCGGAAACGCCAGAACCGCCATTAATGCGAGTGGCCAAAAACCTCCGATGCCAATGTTGATCGGCAAAAACAAGATGCCAGCGCCAACGGCGGTGCCAAACAAGCTCAGTAACCAATGGGTGTCGTGTTTTGTCCAGGAAGTGGCGGTTTTGGTCGACTCACTAAAAACCAAGCTTTCTTGAGAATGTTTCACTTTGTACTCGCAGTCATGAAAATTTAAATCGCGCAGATGTTATCGTTTTTGGCGATTTATATCACATCGTCGGTGTGGAGATATCGACTGGCTAAAGGCTTGCTTTGTAAATGATAAAACCATGAGATTTTTAATTTTATGGGATTATATGTTACTTTAATGGTGAATGTGCGGAGTTATCGGTTGTATTTTCAATGCTTTGCAGTTTTTTCTGAATTATGAGTGTTGTGGCGTAGCGAGTGAAGGGTTAGCTCTTGAAGATTTCACTAAGTTGCCTGCTTAGTTTTCGGGACAGGCAACGTTCAGTGAGGCTCTGAGTTTGATGTAACCAATTGAAATATAATGTCATTAATTGGCGGTAAATCGCTCAGGATAGTCGGTAAAAATAGCATCTACCTGGGGCAGTAACGCAAATTTATCTGCATGGTTAACGGTGTAACACCATACTTGTTGGCCGTTATCATGTAGTGCATCGATATGGGCCTGCTTCAGGTTTTTATAGTTAAGGTGGCAACTATAGGCGCCGATATGTTGTAGCAGATGTTGGGTTTTGTCGTTGTATCGCTCGCTGATAACCCCGAGGCGATAGTCACTGCAAACGCGGTGTAACGCTCGCATCACTTCGTGGCTGAAACTTGATAGTACCAGATTTTCAGCGCTAACAAGCCCGCGTTCTAGTTCGGTTTTCAAGCTAACGACAATAGGTTCGATTTGGTGTTTGTCGACTTTAACTTCGATATTAAGGCCAATCTGATGCTCGGCGGCAATGATGAGCAGCTCATGTAAGGTGAGGATTGGCTCGTCTTTAAACTCATGACTAAACCATGTGCCGAAATCAAAGGTTTTAAGCTCAGACAGTGAAAAACTATCAACTCGGCCTTTACCATTGCTGCAGCGGTTGATTTTATGGTCATGACAGACGACCAACTGGCCATCTAAACTTGGTTGAACATCTACTTCTATCCAACGTACGCCAAGCTTAATGGCACCCAAGATACTTACTCTGGTATTTTCCGGGTAACTTCCAGCCGCGCCTCGATGGCCGATAATGCGTGTTGACATGGTTCTTCCTAGTTGTATTGAGTGGTTTTAGTTTAGCGCTAAAGTGTTTAGTAGTAACTCAATACAGGCGTTGATTTCAATATGGACCAGTTTAAATTTGCCCAATTGAGTTAAGTTTAGGGCTCTAGGCGGACTATTTTTCATTGATGCAGTTGTGATGTAGACGCTACTACTCCTATAGTTTAATTACTGAAGTACGAGGAGAGGGCGATCATGAAGACATTCAGCACGGCATTGATATTATTGTTTGCAGCGTTCAACTCGGCTTGGTGTGCCTCTCAATCCATTACGCTCTCACTGCCTGCTTATCATGACAAAAGTCATCTTTACTACCATGAGTTACTAACCAAGTCGTTAGCGGATATAGGAGTCAAACTTAATATTGTTACGCCTAGGCCCCATGTACCGCATCGAAGAGGGATGAAAATGCTTGAGAAAGGGCAGTTATCGGCGTTGTGGTTGCTTAAAACTGAAGGCCGAGATTTGCTTTATTATCGTGTCGATGTGCCGTTAACAAATGGCTTAATAGGAAGGCGAGTATTGTTGATCCCCCGCGGAGCTCAGCGTATTTATGATCCTATCCGCTCTCTGCAGGATATAAGAAACCGCGCCTTGGTTGCTGGGTTAGGAGTTGGCTGGTTCGATGTAGATGTGTGGAAGGCAAATGGCCTTGATTTCTATCTAAAGGACGGTGAATGGCGGCATCTGTATCGGATGTTGTCAAACGATGGCGGGGTTAATTACTTCCCTCGTGGCGTAAACGAAATCCTGAATGAAGCTAAACGTAATTTGCATTTGGATATTGAGAAAAATCTCATACTTGAGTACGAACGTGACTTTGTTTTCTATTTAAGTGCGGTAGATGGTTATTATGCCCCTTTACTTGAACGCGCTCTGCGCAACGCACAATCGAGTGGGCTGATGCAACGTTTGATAGAAAAGCACTGGGGCGACACGTTTAAACATTTGCACTTAGATGCCCGAACGGTAATTAAGCTAGAGACTCCCACCTTACAGTAATCTGCGTAAACGCCTCCATGCTTACTATGTACACCTGCCAATGCGCGGTGTGAAGCCCTAATCACTGAGTTCCATTTTTCTGGACAGGCAAAGCTTTTATTCGGGACAGGCAAGGTAGATAGGGCTGCGGCAGAACGCAAAAATCGTTAGCTTGTTAGTAAGATACGGATATAATTGCGTTTTGATGTCACTTGCGGGTGATCTTGCTCTCACTCTGGTGTTTTGCTACTCCTGCAGCGTTAATAAAGTGATTAACTGTAAAAAGATTGATTTTAAAAAGGATGAAATATGGAAAGCGTTGTCATTCTGCTGGTTGTGCTGGTGGCGTTTTTTATGATCTATATGCGCTATTTTGCCAAGCGCTATGAACCGATCACTTACCCATATAAGAAGGTCGATCGCTTATTGAATCAGTCGGAAAGTGCGTTTTACAATGCCTTGATCGCAGCGGTTGATAACAAAGCGGTCATTTTTTCTAAGGTGCATATGGCCGATGTCGTCACCCCACCAGTTGGAAAAAACAAAAAACGTTGGTTGGCGGCATTTAATCGCATTGCGCGTAAACATATCGACTTTGTTATTTGCCGTCCTGGTACTTTAGAAGTGTTATGCGTCATTGACTTTGATGATGGCTCACAGCTAAATAAGACCAAGGCTGATCGAGAAAAACTCCTTATCCATGCGTGTAAAACAGCAGGGATCCCGCTGATAGGTGCGAACTCTAAGTACAGTTATCAAGTAGGCCGATTGCGTAAAGTGCTCGCAGAGTATGTAGATACCATTAATATCGAACCGGAAATACGCTTTTGCAAAGAGTGCCACAGCCCGATGGTGATGCGAGTTGCCAATCAGGGTGAGCGAAAAGGGCGCCGCTTTTATACTTGTAGCCGCCCGGCATGTCGATATACGGAAGAGTACTCCGAAGAAATTGATTGGGGCTAAGTGCCCCTCTTTGCTCCTATTCTAACGCTATTCCCCCAATATCACTCCAAATCGACGTAGGTGGCGTGGCATCACGCCATCTAAGTTTTCAACATTATCTTCGCTTAGTTCGATAAGGTGCAGGCCAAACTGCTGGTACAGGGCCAGTTTCTGTCGCTTCTCTTCAAGTTGCTCTTGATCGAGGTCACTTGCAAAAAATTCGATATAGATCTGCCCCTTAGGCAGATAAAAGTCGCTGTACACTTCTTGCTCGATGGGCAGTTTTCTTTCATAGGCGTGAACCAAGCCTGTCATGTAGAGCCAATTGTCGATCAGCATTTCTTGTTTAGAGCGTACGTAATGGCCGTCTGCGGTACGATACTTGGCTTCAAACTTCTGCCTGAAAGCGCTATACGAGCGGTCGGTAGAGTGATGGGTGGTGTTACTGCCAATCACTTCGCTGATCGAGTTTCTTAAGCGCTTATTGCTAAAAATAGACTCGTCCCACACAACATAGACGATGCCCGACTGGGGATTTTCTCGTTGTATACCACCGAAATGCTGACCTAAATGGGTAATGCGCCAGCCCTTGCCTTGCTTTTCTATCCAGCCTAATTCGGCTATCAGTTGGTTGATTTTTTGTGAGGCAAGTTGAAAACGTTCGCCAATCTGAGCGGCGGTGTATTTGTCTGCCTTTACGTCATAACGAGGAAGCAAAAAATCGCGCGGCCAAACAATATATTGCCCAAATTTAGTGGAGTTGATGTACTCGCCACCCACCGCGGTACCTGCTTCGGTAAGTTGCCAGCTGTCTTGTTGTTTGCAGATATAACCGAAGGATTCGAGCTGAATGAACAGCTCGCTGGATTTTAGCCCCTGAGATTGAGCAAGTTTTGATGTGGAGAGCTTTTTGTCCATAGTGACTCCGAACTGGCTATTTATACAGTTACTGTATCGCAATTCGTTATTCTGCGCAAAGTGGTGACTATATTTGCTCTGGCAATGGGCTAAAAATGTGTGTTGAGCGAGGTTTTAGCCTATGAGGTTTGGCCAACTAATGCGGTTATTACTCTGATTTCTAGCGGGTTGTGATTATTGGTCTATAGTTAAAATCAAGTTGGTACTAAAATAAGAACGCTAACAATGTCAGATAAAAAAGTGTTTGTTACTGCGGCAGAAGTCGCGGCTGAGCTCAATAAAGGCATGGTGATCGCCAAGCGGTTACTTCTCATCGCCAGTAATGCGCGCGCTTTAGCGCTAAGAGCAGGAGAGAGTGCGGCTGGGTTTCGTCCTATCACCGATTCTATCGATGATCTTGTGCGCACGACGTTAGACTCTTCAAAAGTGATTAATGGTAAAGCGCAGCGGTTAAGCCGTATCGCCACGGCCGAGAATCGTTCTGCTTTAGCGCTATCTAAGTTTAATTCAATGTACCAACGAGACAAAGACGCGAAGTACATCTCCAGCCTTGACCACGTCTATGAGGAGACTCAGAAACAACACGTGGCGCTAATGGTCGAGTTTCGTAAAGAAGCAAAATCACTCAATGACATGCTGCAAGATCTCTATAGCGAACTTCGCACCGCACAAATCATTTCTACTATGCTCAGTGTTGAGGCGTCTCAGGCTGGTGAGTTATATAAAAATCAATTAAATAGCATCGCGACCAGTGTGGCTGAATCTGCCAATGCAATTCAAAGCCATGTTTCGCAATCACTTAAACTTTTTTCTGAATTAACAAAGGCTGTTTATGCAATCAAAAGTACTGTTTAGCGAAGGATCGCACCGTTGGGTTGTGTTTGGCCGCGATCCGGAAAAACCGGAAAAAATTATCGATACCAATCAGTACATGATTGTGAATCGAAATGAGGCGATTTTACTCGACCCTGGGGGAATCGAACTCTTTTCAGCGATGCTCGGCTGTGTGGTGAAAGAGGTTCCGATTGATCAAATTAAGTACCTTTTTGCCTCCCATCAAGATCCAGACATTATCTCTTCACTGGGTTTATGGGATCAAGCGCTTGAATCTGCAAAGCTTTATTCACCATGGCTTTGGGAGAGTTTCATCCGCCACTTTGGCATGGATAAGATCCAATTCGAACCGATCCCAGACGAAGGGTTAAGTATTACCTTAGCTGGCAATGAAATACAGTTTATTCCTGCCCATTATATGCATTCGTCGGGAAACTTCTCGGTGTATGATCCTGCGGCAAAAATTTTGATGTCTGGGGATATTGGTGCCGCGCTCGATAAGGCTGATGCGCCAATGTATGTGGCTAATTTTGATGATCATATAGCGAAAATGGAATTTTTCCACCAGCGCTGGATGCCTTCAAATAAGGCGAAATCCCGTTGGATCGACCGAGTGAGTAAATTAGAAATTGATCTGTTGTGCCCACAGCATGGCGGTATTTTCAAAGGCGATGATGTGAAGCGATTCTTAGACTGGCTCGATAAACTCGATGTAGGAAGCGCAATTAAATAACGCGCCAAAACTGATGTATTCACGCAAGCCTTCTAACCGTATCTTGTCGCTAAACAGCGTTGAGATGAGATACGGTTAGCTACTGAGTTATCTTGGTTCGTCAGAATTAGGTTAAATCCGCTCATGTAGGATTGCGATATTATGTATTATATAGTACCTTTCTTCGCCAGTTAGGTGGCATTCAGCTACCCAAGTATTTCTCGATGAAAAACACAATAATTTTTATTCGTTTGTAGTTGTTATATATCTACTCTGAATAAAAGCTTGGTGTGTTTATTGTGGAATCTTTGTTTGTAATAACGAGCGGAGCGGTAAAATGTGTCTTGATAAGAGCTTCTTTGACGAAAGAGATTTGTGGTTAGAAGACCAAGCACAAAAAGGATGTGTGCGTTTATTTGATTTCTGTTTAGATTTTGGTTTTAAGTATGACAACCTGATCACGGCAGGAATTTTAGAAAAGCAGCCACGCAGAGAAACCGCGTCGTTGATTGACTACGCCTTGACCGAATTTGGTCGAGAGTTCGCCGAATGTAAGTTCGACACGTTCGTGATAAAAAGTGACAAACTCAACGTACTCGCCGCTCATATTGAAGAATTCTTCCTTACTCAGTTTTTACAAACGGCGTAATTACGCCCATTAGTGGCCTTAAACAAGAACATAAAAAACGCGCCGTAATTGGCGCGTTTTGTCTCTTTTATTGCTGGTTAAGCGGTTTTAGAACACGTAATTTAGAGTCAGCATTGGCCCGTAGAACTGGAAGCTAACGTCGAGATCGGCGAGATCGCCACCATAGTCGATGCCAACTTCGTAGTAGCTGTAGGCACCGGTTAAACTTAAGTCGTCGTTGATGCTGTATTCAAACCCAAGTGCGGTGTCGATCAATAGGCCTCTGATCTCTTGATACTTAATGTAAAAGAACTGAGCGTGAGACGTGACACTCCAATCATCGTTGATTTGGTAGGAACCAATTAGGCCGAAGTTGGGGAGTGGGGCGGTAACGTCGGTGAATACGGGGTTGCCAATACCGAGAATGTTACCGTCATTGTCAGTTTGGTATCCAATTTCTCCACCAAAACCAACCTCTATGGCCATAACATGCACACCCGCTGTAGCGTCTAGCTCCCAATCGTCATCTTCAAAAAAGGTGTAAGCGTAGCCCACACGAGCGACATCTATATTGAGTGTTGAAGTAATTCTTGCACCAACTTGAGCTTGGTATGTTTCACCTTCGATCTCAATTTTAAAGGGCTTAGATATACCTTGAACGGTGGAATTACGATGTAAGCGTCGCCAATCAATAAACACACTGTGTTTATCATTAAACTCGTACTCGGCGTGAAGGTAAGGTAGCAGCTCTTGGTTTTTTAAGTTTAAGTCGTCTTCGAGATCAAGTTTAAACTCTTGGGATAGGTCTGGGGAGTACACTCCTATTTGAGTATTCGCCGTTGACAAAAAGCCACCCACCGAAATACTAAATTCACCCGCACTACTTTTATCTGAATAAGTAGCCGTAGATATCGCGACTACTCCTGCTAATAACATCCAGTTGTTTTTCATTAGCAATATCCTTTTTGCATTTCATTGTTATCTATCGCTTTTATTTATCATAAGTCATAACTCATTCCTTATCTATATCAATTACGATAAACGAGACTACCTGCAATTAATCTCTAAATCTTGGAAAGGCAAGGTTTTTTAACTGGGACAGGCAACGTAGGTATCGGCATTTGCGGTTTGTTGATCAGTCGGTTAGCATGCTCTTTTCTGCTATTAGGCTCGGTTATGTCTTTAATGCTGTATTTAATTCGCGGCTTACCTGGCTCTGGGAAGTCGACCTTGGCCCAAACGCTACCCGCTAAGCACATTGAAGCGGACATGTATTTCGTTAATCGCCGAGGCAAGTATCAATTTGATCCCAAGAAACTGCCACAAGCCCATGCTTGGTGCCAACAGCAAGCTCGAAACCTGTTGCGAGAAGGGAAAAGTGTCGTTGTCTCTAATACTTTTGTTGAGCATTGGGAAATGAAAGCCTATCTGGATTTAGCGGATGAGTTTGACGCCAAGGTGGAAGTGGTGGTGTGCCGAGGGGAGTATGAGAATATTCACGGCGTACCAGCTGAAAACATTGAAAAAATGCGAGCGCGCTGGCAAGACTGAATCGGGACAGGCAAGGTATTTATTTTAGGACAGGCAACGTTGCAGTAGGCCGCGTGCATAAAAAAGCCCACTTCATTGAAGTGGGCTTTTGCTTGTCGTGATATTGGCTAGCCGATAACTATTTGTCCGAGAACGTAGCCTAAACAACACGCTCCGATGACTCCAATCAAACCGACCGACATAAAGGAGTGGTTGAAGTACCACTTACCAATTTTGGTGGTTCCCGAGGTATCGAAGTTCACGGTTGCGATATCTGAAGGGTAATTTGGAATGAAGAAGTAGCCGTATACTGCAGGCATTAGGCCGATAAGCAGCGCAGGGTCTAATCCCAATCCTAAACCAACTGGTAACATCATACGCGCAGTCGCTGCTTGCGAGTTAACCACTACCGATACAATGAATAATGCTAGAGCGAATGTCCATGGGTATTGGGTTACCATGTCGACGATGCCAGATCTAAATTGTGGCATCGCGTATTTGAAGTATGTATCCGACATCCATGCGATACCGAAAATAGCAATAGCTGCAACCATACCTGACTTAAACACAACGCCGTTAGGGACGTCACGTGGGTCGGTTTTCGTGGCAAGCAAAATAACACCACCAAATGCAAGCATCATCATTTGAATGATCACCGACATCTTGATTGGTTTATCGCCATCCACAATAGTACGAATTTCTGGCACCATCGCGATGATTACAATGGTAACAATTGCCGCTAGGAAGATGAGTACCGAGTTACGCGCTCGCACAGGCAACTCTTCATCTAAAGACGTTGCTGTGGTGCTTTCGATTTTTTCTCTCCACACAGGATCGGCAAGTCGCGCTTGGTATTCTTCGTCGTCTTCTAGCTCTTTTCCGCGTTTAAGGCTGTATAAAGACATCAGTAACGTACCGAACAGCGTTGCAGGAACCGTTACTAGAAGAATAGAAAGAAGCGTAATATCCGCTTGTATATCGGTAAGCTGCGCGAGGTAATACACGACCGCCGCAGAAATTGGAGACGCTGTGATCGCAATTTGGGATGCTACCGAAGACGCAGCCATAGGCCGTTCAGGTCGAATACCATTTTTTAGCGCTACGTCGCCAATGATTGGCATAATTGAGTAAACCGCGTGCCCAGTACCTAAAAGGAATGTCATAGTGTAAGTGACAAAAGGGGCGATAAGCGTTACGCGTTTTGGATTTGAACGAAGTAGTCGTTCTGCTACTTGCAACATGTACTTTAGGCCACCTGCTGCTTCTAGAATAGAGGCACAAGTTACTACCGCAAGAATGATCAGCATTACGGTAATTGGAGGGGAGGTTGGTGGCATTTTGAAGATAAATACTTCAACAACCAACCCAATCCCTGATACAACCCCAAGCCCAATACCACCATACCGTGAGCCGATATATAGCATCACCAGTAGAAATAAGAATTCAAAATACAGCATTAGTATTTCCTTATAGTTTTTAAGTGATTATATTTTCTTATGAATTCAATTTCTTTTATCTTGTGCTCTTCACAAAAGCTCCATAATTGTTCTCGCATATTCCTAATTCGGAAGGGGATCACGCCCCGGGAGAGAAAAGTTATCTAGGTATGGAGGGGATGTTTTCAGTGTGTAAATAGGCTATTAGTTTTCTGGACAGGCAAGGTAATAATTAGTCAGTTTTTGCTGCATTTATGCGCTTCGGGCTATAGTTTTAAGTCCGATAACGCTGGTTATTATTATATGAAGCTTGTTTGTTTGGCTGTGTGAATGACGCTAGAGGAAATGAGTTAACCTGAAATGCGTGAAAATGAGTAATTGACCGCGTGGCCAGACTGAGCTGCCAGCGTTTTATCTATAAAACCGATAAGCAAGCAGGCTTCATAACTTTGTGCTCCAACCTCGAGTTTTAAAACTGCGTTTAAGCGCTCTTCTAATTGCTGAATCAGATCCGACTAAACGGGCTTTGCGCGTCCCTAGCGTTGTGCAGATTGAATACCATTTGTCTGGACTAATTTGCACTCTACTTAATAGAGGCGGTGTATTTTCCGTGATAAATCCAGAGCCTTTTCGCTTTATAAGCCGCCCAGACCAGTCAACCAACTTTATATAGTCGAGCAATGAGAAGGGTAGGCCTTTCACTTTGGCCTTATCTCCAACAAATGGCATTAAGAAACTGTCGGATTGATCCATGTTTTTAAGCGCATGGATTCGAGTAAAAATAGAGGTGTATTTTGAGTTTTCGGGTAACGTAGCAATACCTGCACGAATGGGGTTTAGATCTGCGTAAATCATCATTGCGAGCAAAGCTTTTGTGCAAAGCAGAGATTGGCAATGATAGCGCCCTTCCCAAAAGTGCCCCGTGCACTGATCCTCTTTATTTGAGCGCCTAGCAATATCTAAGTTAATGGTACGCATGAACCAACTAAGGTCGTAGAGCCTTTCCCGCCATAGTTTAACCGTCATTTTACAAAGTGCACGCTCGGCTTTGGTTTTGATTTGTTTATTCAATAGCCGCTTTATTATAAAAGGAGTGCGGTAAAGTGACGTCCAGCGTTGAATGACTTCATGGTCGGACAAAGCCAACGCAGCGTCTTTATCAATATGAACAATCAAATGATAATGGTTACTCATGACCGCGTATGAGCAGATATCGATGGTAAAACAACGCGTTAACTGTTTTAGTTTGCTTTCTATCCAGCCTCTTCGGTGCTGATAGCTCTTTTTGGTCGATGGATCTTCGCCACACAAGAAACCTCGCCTAACGCAGCGCGACACACAGTGATAATAGGGGGTGTTGTCTAAGCACACTTGTTGTTTTCGTGGAGTAGCCATATCGATTGTAAGAGCCGTGATTCATAGTGTGATTATATACACTAAAAACTAATCGGTATGACAAAGTGCCATTTTTCCGAGATAAGTACCATTAATATGAAACTGAGTTGTTAGTAAGTTGCTTTGATTGATTTTGAACTGGTGATTTCTAGGGGGTAAGTTTTTTGGACAGGCAACGTGAAGTGCCTCTGGACAGGCAACGTAAAGTGTGGCGCAAGCTAACCTTGCCTGTCCGGGATGAAAATGTTGCCTGTCCCGGAAATAAGGCCTAAAAAAGCCGCGTTAAGCGGCTTTGAGAATAGTCTAAAAAGCTAAGAAACTTAGTGAGTTAAGTGCTGCTTAAGGAAGCGGGTAATACTAACCATGTCTTCTACAGTAATGTATTCTTCCGTGGTGTGCACTTTGGCCATACCGGTAGAAAGGTTTACCGTTTTCAAGCCTTTACTGTTAAAGATGTTTGCATCGCTACCGCCACCAGTTGATTTGGTTTGTGGTTCAATGCCTACCGCGCTAAAGCTTTGCTTAATGCTTTCGACGTGTTCATCTGAGTCGACGATTTTGTATGCATTGTAAGCACGAGTTGATACGATTTCGACTTCAGCGCCATGCTTTTGAGCAGCGGCTTGGAAAGTCTCTTCCATATGCGCCACTTGCTTAGCCAGTTTTGCATCGTCTAATGAGCGCGCTTCTGCTTCGATGTACAGTTCAGGCATAACGATGTTCGTTGCCTGTCCACCTTTTACTACGCCGATGTTCGCCGTTGTTTCTTCGTCGATGCGCGCTAGCGTCATGTTGCTGATGGCGTCAGAAGCGACGTAAAGGGCGTTAATGCCTTCTTCAGGCGCAAGACCGGCGTGGGCAGGGCGGCCTTTAATGGTCACTTTTAGGTTTTGTTGGCCTGGCGCAGAAGTGATGATAGTACCGATAGGGCCACCCGAATCGAGCACGATAGCGCTGTTCGACTCGATGTGCTCCATTTCGAAGTTTTTAGAACCGTGTAGGCCGCCTTCTTCGTGAACCGTAAACGCAACTTCGATGGACTGGTGAGCTAGTGATTGTTCTTGAATTGAACGCACTGCTTCAACAAGTGCTGAAATACCAGATTTGTCATCACCACCTAGGATCGTGTCGCCTTTTGAGCGAATAACACCATCTTCGATGATTGGCTCAATATTATTGCCTGGGGTAACGGTGTCCATATGAGCACTGATAAGAACGCTACCCGGTAACGTGCCTGGCAGTTTTGCGTAAACGTTGAAACCGTTTGAGATCTCTGCAGGGACTTCAAGTTTCTTAACAGAAAATCCTAGTGCGCCGAGCTGCTCTGCGATTTCCTGCGACATGGCTAATTCGTTGCGTGATTCACTGTCAATTTTGACAAGATCAATGAAGTGTTGGATGAGTCTATCTTGGTTAATTTGTGTCATGTTCTCTACTGTCTCTGACTTGATTTGCCCCCACTTTACTGGAATGACTCCCATTTTTATTCTGCCTAGATCAATATTTTCTAAAATATACTGCCACCATTAATGCCAATGTGAGGCGTTTATGTTGCACTTTATTGGTTGGGTGAATGTGTCTGTGCGGAATAATGAGATGGCGATTCACATGCTCGCAAACTTATAACAAACGCAGTCAGCGCTGTGCTAGTGTTATTGGTATAGGGATGTAAGGATGAAATGATGAAAAAGCTGCTGTTGTTGCTGATAATTTTACTGTTGGGTGGCGGAGGTGCGTATTACTACTTCTTCATGATGACAGTGCCCGTTGCTGAAGAGCCATTAGATACGCCCGAGGAAGCCCCAATTACCGAAGGCGGCATCACCCTCGACTCTATATCGGAAATGGCGACGAGTCTTGAGCCTGGGGAGTACTACGTTACAGCAAGCAGTTTAAATGTTCGTCGTGAACCAAGTGCTAAAGGGCGGATCTCGAAAGTACTAGACATCGGCAGTAAAGTTACCGTGATTGAATCACAGGATGGTTGGTCACGCATCAGCGAGTACGTTGAGTATGGTGATGGGGAGTTTGCTCAATGGGTGTCTGAGGAGTTTCTTTCCGCTGAGTTACCAGACAACTTAGCAACGGTGCGCTCTGGGCGGCTAGAAATTCAAATTAAACATTCCGATGATTTTGCTATTTATCGGGGGCTATTCCTGTCTATCTCTCAAAAGTTGATCGATGATGGCACCTGTACTAATAAGGACTTTCAAGAAACCAAAGGGTGGTTGCGTTCAACGGTGTATGACGACAGACCTGTTTACTATACCTATTGTGGTGGCCTCGAACGGCATCACAAAATCTATTTAGATGTACAAAGTAGACGGAGCTTTACGCCGAATAATTAGCGCAAGAAACTGTTTTTCCAAATGACATGAGAATGTGGCCGTTCTCGTGTTTGAGCTTTCTGCGTGTAACAATATTTTTACATACTTGGCCAATTTCTCTTTTCTTAAAATATCGCCACTTTCTTTCCTTTTTTACGCCCGCTGTCCATGGTTATAACTGGCCATAGTAAGAACGCGTGTCAATTCGATTCGTATTTATTGCGCTAATCGGCCTTTATCTTACAAGGACAGGCATATGAGCGATCAATTGAATCCACTTGGAACCGATGGTTTTGAATTTGTAGAGTATACTGCGGCAAATGGCGAAGGTATCAATGGCTTAAAGTTGTTATTTAGTCAGCTTGGCTTCGTTGAAATAGCAAAACATCGCGCTAAACAAGCATGGTTATATCGGCAAGGAGACATTAATTTCATCATTAATGCAGAGCCTCATAGCCAAGCCGAAGAGTTTGCTAGCCTTCACGGCCCCTCAGTGTGCGGAATGGCATTTAGGGTAAAAAACGCGGCAAATGCACTCAGTTACGCCCTCGCACATGGCGCAACTGAGTATAAAACCCATATCGGGCCAATGGAATTGAGCATTCCGGCGATCTATGGGGTGGGGCAAAGCTTACTCTATTTCGTTGATCGGTATGGTGAGCGAGAAATCTATGACGTTGACTTTGTTTTTTACCCCAATCACAAGAGCCTGCTGGCTCAGAGCGAAGTCGGGTTACTAGAGCTTGATCACTTAACTCATAATGTGCGCCAAGGCCAGATGGATGTGTGGTCGCTTTTTTATGAACGAATCGGAAATTTTAAAGAGATCCGTTACTTTGATATTGAGGGCAAGCTTACCGGTTTGGTCAGCCGAGCAATGACGGCTCCTTGTGGGAAAATTCGTATCCCAATTAACCAATCCAGCGATGAAAAATCGCAGATCGAAGAGTTTATTCGCGAATACAACGGTGAAGGCATTCAGCACATTGCGTTAACGACGGGTGATATCTACACAACCGTCGAGAAGCTGACAGAGCTTGGGGTGACATTTATGCCTACTCCAGATACCTACTATGAAAAAGTTGATCACAGAGTGGCAGGCCACAAAGAAGACGTAGAGAAACTACGGCAGTTAAGAATATTAATCGATGGTTCTCCTACAAAAGATGGCATTCTGCTACAGATATTTACGCAAACCGTTATCGGCCCCGTATTTTTTGAGATCATTCAGCGTAAAGGCAATCAGGGATTTGGTGAGGGTAATTTTAAAGCCCTATTTGAGTCGATAGAAGAAGATCAGATAAGAAGAGGGGTGCTAAAAGATGCGTAATAAAATCACTTTTCCCCTAAAGCAAGGGCAAGCGTCAAAACAGGCCCATGCGGATTTTCCAGAACACGCCATCTATGAACGAGAGGCCGGGCGGCAAGGCTTTTTTGGCGCGGCTAGTCATTTTCATCATCAACATCCGCCAACGGCTTGGAGTGATTGGCAAGGCCCGCTAAGACCGCACTTGTTTGAATGTAACAAGTTGACAGGCAACGACCATTCGCTCCCTTGGGATGTAGAACCATTGCTTCATAACACACAGTGCAAGATCCGTTTATGGGCCTTGCATGAATCAATGGAGCAACTAGTCCGCAATGCTGATGGGGATGAATTGTTGTTTATCCATCAAGGACAGGCAAGGTTGTTTTGCGACTATGGCCATTTAGAGATTAGCGTTGGAGATTACGTGCTGATCCCTCGTTCGACCTCTTGGCGCCTTGAAGTTATTGCGCCTTTAACGATGCTGATGGTTGAAAACACCGACGGCTGTTTTGAACTGCCAGAGCGCGGTCTTGTTGGAAGGCACGCGGTATTTGACCCTGCCGTATTAGAGGTTCCCCAAATAGACCACGAGTTTAAAGCGCAGTACTCCGAAAAACCAACTCAGGTACAGATTAAACGGCACGGAGAAATGACTACGGTTACTTATCCGTTCAACCCGCTTGATGCAGTAGGTTGGCATGGTGATCTATCAGTAGTACGGCTTAATTGGCGCGATATCCGGCCCCTTATGTCGCACCGTTATCATCTTCCACCTTCGGCCCATACCACATTTGTGGCGAACGGGTTTGTTATCTGTACCTTTGTACCACGCCCAATTGAAAGCGATCCTGGCGCCTTAAAAGTGCCTTTCTATCATAGCAACGATGACTATGACGAGGTGCTTTTCTACCATCAAGGTGACTTTTTCAGCCGAGACAACATTGAACCGGGGTGCATGACGTTACACCCCCTTGGCTTTCCCCACGGCCCTCACCCCAAAGCATTTCAATCGGGACAAACGTATAGCAAAAAATTTACTGATGAGGTCGCGGTGATGATCGATAGCCAAGAGTCTTTACAAATAGGAGAGCACGCCAAACAAGTGGAAAACAACGACTATGTTTGGAGTTGGAGAAGCAGTCCTTCGCCATTAAAAGGAGCTAAAGAATGAAACTTGCGACACTAAAAAGTCAGTCTCGAGATGGTAGCTTGGTTGTCGTTAGCCGAGATCTAAAATACTTCGTGCCTGTCCCGGCGATTTCACCCAATCTACAAACAGCACTCGATAATTGGGGCACTGTTGCGCCATTGCTAAACCATGTGTACGACTCATTAAACAAAGGCGAAATTGAGCGCAAGTTGCCTTTCGATGCCTCTCTTTGTATGTCTCCTCTTCCGCGCGCTTATCAATGGGCAGATGGTTCGGCTTACGTTAATCATGTTGAGTTAGTTCGTAAAGCCCGCGGCGCAGAAATACCGCAAAGCTTTTGGAGTGATCCGCTTATCTATCAAGGAGGTTCCGACAATTTCATAGGGCCAACCGATGATATAGAAGTCAGATCTGAAAGTTGGGGAATAGATTTTGAGGCGGAAATTGCCGCGATCACCGGCGATGTACCAATGGGGGCGACAAGTGAGCAAGCAGAAGAGGCCATAAAGTTGCTGCTACTGGTCAATGATGTATCGCTTAGAAACCTGATCCCTGCTGAACTTGGTAAAGGGTTCGGGTTCTTCCAATCAAAACCCTCTTCAGCGTTTTCACCCGTCGCGGTGACCCCAGACGAACTTGGACAGGCATGGCATAACAGCCGCGTGCACTTGCCACTTTGCAGCTACCTCAACCAGAGTTTATTTGGCTGTCCTAACGCTGGGGAAGACATGATTTTTAGTTTCGCCGATCTTATTTCTCACGCGGCGAAAACCCGACCTTTAGCCGCGGGCACCATCATCGGCTCCGGCACTGTCTCAAATAAACAAGAACTTGCTTATGGCTCCTCCATCGAGCAAGGAGGAGTAGGGTACTCGTGTATTGCTGAGTTGCGGATGATTGAAACTATTAATAATGGTAAACCATGTACCGAATTCATGCGTTTTGGCGATGAAATAGCGATAGAGATGAAAGATCAAGCGGGTTCAAGTGTCTTTGGCAAAATAATCCAAACCGTGCGTGAATATCAAACCGATAAATCCTAAGGAGTCAGCTATGGATCTATACAGTTACTGGCGTTCATCGGCCAGTTATCGAGTTCGGATTGCGCTTCATTTAAAGCAGTTAGATTTCACCTATCAGCCTGTTTGTCTACTGCCAAGTCATAGCGAGCAAAAATCGCCAGCTTACCAACAATTAAACCCAAACCAATTGGTGCCCACTCTAGTCGATGGGGACTTGGTGTTGAGCCAATCTCTCGCGATTATCGAGTACTTAGATGAACAATATCAGGGTATTAGCTTAGTTCCAAAAGCGGGACAGGCAAGGTACTTAGTCAAGTCACTCAGCCAAGACTTAGCAATCGACATCCACCCTTTAAACAACTTGCGAGTAATGGAATATTTACGCGCTGAACTCGACATCAATAACCTGGACAGGCAAGGTTGGTATCACCATTGGCTTAAGGTAGGGTTTGATGCGCTTGAAAAGAAACTCGCCCACAGAAAAGGGGCCTTTTGCATGGGTGACAACGTCACCATGGTGGATTTGTGTCTTATTCCGCAAATGTACAATGCCCGGCGTTTTGAGTTCGACTTAAAGCACTATTCAAGATTGAAAGAGATAGAGCAGGCATGTTTGGAGTTAGACGCCTTTCAAAAGGCGCTGCCAGAGCGGCAACCTGATGCAAATAGCTAACGGCAAATACAACAAAGCCCGCTATAAAAGCGGGCTTTGCGATTATCTCGAAGAGATGAATAATGGTGCGTCCGAGTGAACTCGAATCACCGACCCCCGCCATGTCAAGGCGGTACTCTAACCAACTGAGCTACGGACGCACTGTGTTCTAAAGCTTCTAATAACATTCGTTACTGTGACAAATTCAGTAACGGTTGTTTGACAAAAACAACAGAAGGAATGGTGCGTCCGAGTGAACTCGAATCACCGACCCCCGCCATGTCAAGGCGGTACTCTAACCAACTGAGCTACGGACGCATTCCCTTAGAACGAGGAAGATATTAACCAAGCCCCGTGCTAGGTGCAAGAACAAATTTCATGTTTTTGAACTGGTTGGCGACTATATGATCGCTTTGGCGCTTTTTTAAACGCAATTAAAGTAAAGCTTGCTAATCAACGGATATTTTTTTGGACAGGCAACGCTTTTTCGGCCAAACAAAATGTGACTGAAGTGTGACTCAAACCTTGCCTGTCCCAGTTTTTATCGTAGTTTCTATTGGAAATATGCTACTTGTCTCTGTTTGAAATCCGGGACAGGAAAAGAAAATAGAACTTGGACAGGCAAGGTTATGTCGCAGCAGCGTTGCTCCAGGGGAAGTTTTAATAAAGTGGCTAACTATTTTACATCGCTCGCATTTATATTTCTTATGCATGATGGCCATTGCAGTTGCTGGCATTATGGTTCTGTGTTTGGTAAATCATTTAAGGTTAGTCGATGAGTAGAAATGGCATTCTTACTTGCGCGATATTATTGGCACTATCACCCCAAGGGCAAGCGCACCCCAATATTTCTGATGGGATCATTCATGCTGGACACTACAAGCAAGGGATGGACTTAGATAATTACTGGGTAAGCGAGAAGCTAGATGGCATACGGGCGATATGGGATGGGAAAACACTCTATTCTAAAAACGGTAACGTGATCCATGCGCCAGCTTGGTTTGTGGCGGATCTACCGAATATGCACATGGAGGGAGAACTCTGGGCCGGGCGAGGGCAGTTTCATTTGGTGCAACAAACGGTGCTAGATAAAGTGCCTAATCAGCAAGCATGGAGAAAAATCGATTTCATGCTGTTTGATTTGCCACAAGCGCTGGGAGACTATCGAAATCGCTATTACGACTTGGCTCACTGGGTACGCCATTTAGATGTTGAGCATATAAAGTTAGTCGAACACAGGCCAATAGAAAGTGAGCAAAAGCTATTGGTTCTGTTGGATAAAGTGGATGGTAAAGCCGGAGAAGGCTTAATGCTTCGCAAAGCAAACGCCCATTACGAGTCTGGCCGCAATGAATCGTTGCTCAAAGTAAAAAAGCATCAAGATGCCGAAGCGGTAGTGATCGGGTATAAAGCAGGGGAAGGGAAGTACGCTGGATTACTCGGCTCTTTGCATGTTCGGACGAAAGACGGTACTGACTTTTATATAGGTAGTGGGCTAAAAGACGCGCTTCGCCATGATCCGCCACCTATAGGGTCTCAAATCACTTTTCGGTTCAATGGTTATACGCACACTGGCATTCCAAGGTTTGCACGATTTATAAGGATAAGAGAACGCGAGTAAACGAAGCCGTCGCCTTATCTCTTAATAAGGCGACGGGCTCTACATTATCGATTAGAGAGCTCTAACTGAATTGCATCGTCTTGACGGTGTAACCAACGTAGGCGCATGCCAAGCAAAACTGCCGCGCAGGATAAGCCAATGATGATCCCGATCCAAAAGCCCGCAGCACCAAGTGGCTCGACAATCAAATCGGTGGAGCCCAAGATATAGCCCATAGGTAAGCCAAAGATCCAATAGGAAACAAACGTTCGGTTAAAAATGGCTCTCATGTCTTTGTAACCGCGCAAAGCGCCGGCGGCGATCACTTGCACAGAATCGGTGCACTGATATACCGCAGCGAGCAGCATTAAACTGCCAGCCAGTGCGACCACTTTAGGGTTATCGGTGTAAAGGTAGGCAATTTGCTCTCTAAATACCACGGTAAAAACGGCGGTGCTCATCGCCAACGCCAATCCAACCATAATTCCCACATGCGAAGCGATTTTCGCCCCTTCAACACTTTGTTGCCCGAGCTTGTGTCCCACACGAATACTCACCGCAGCGCCTACGCTCATTGGCAGCATAAACACCAGAGACGAAAAGTTCATCGCAACCTGATGCGAGGCAACAATCATAGGCCCAAATGGCGCGATCATTAAGGCGACAATGGCGAACAAGGTCACTTCAAAGAACATTGCGGCGGCAACAGGAAAACCAAGCTTAAACAAGCGAAGTAGAGCTTTTTTGTTCGGTTTATGGAAGGTTGCAAATACACCAATGTATTTCACTCGCTGCGAGGTCAAGGTATAAATCAGCAGTAAGGCAAACATCACCCAATATACAATGGTTGTCGCCACGCCACAGCCAACGCCGCCCAGCGCTGGGGCGCCTAGTTTTCCGTATACAAACATCCAGTTCAATGGAATGTTAAGCAGCAAACCGATAAAACCGATCACCATCGCGGGTTTGGTTAACGACATGCCGTCAGTAAAGCTGCGCAATGTTTGGAACAGTAAAAAGGCAGGCACAGCAAACATCACCGCGTGCATATAGCCATTCGCTTTGTCGGCCATAACTTGTTCGACGTTCATCCAGTCCAAAATCCATTGGGTTTGAAACAGTACCCCAATAATTGGCATGCTGACCATTAAGGCCATTGCAATTCCTTGCTGGATCTCAAACGGGATTTTTTCGCGGCGAGATGAACCATTTAATTGGGCAACAATTGGAACCAGTGCCATTAGCAGGCCAATCCCAAATAAAATAGAGGGTAGCCATACGCTGGTCGCAATGGCGACTGCCGCCATGTCGGTTGGACTAACGCCACCGGCCATAATAGTGTCGACAAACCCCATGCCGGTTTGCGCGATAGAAGCAATCAGAACAGGTGTTGCTAACTTAATGAGCTCTTTCGCTTCGGTACGATAACGATCCACGTAATACTCCGATAATTAATAGTAAATGAAAGAAAACGGCTAGGTTTGTTTCATCTCTTGCTGCACTTAGAGCACTGATACGGCTAACTGCGTGAGAAACTTTTCGATTGCTGAGCGCGAATGTTAATCTTGAATAAAGAAGGCTGTAATCGGGAAATGACCCTGAACAAGTTTTCCTAGCCGATCATAATCAATCATGGGTAAGATACCAATCACTTATCTAAAAAATTAGCTAATTAATACAAGGTTGACGCAATAAACAACCGATAGAGCAAAAAGGAGCTTCAATGTTTACGGGTATCGTTCAAGGCATGGCGAAAATCGTCGCGATTAATAAGAAAACAGAATTTCAAACCCACGTTATCGAACTGGCCGCGCCATACAATACCGATCTAAAAATTGGCGCTTCGGTGGCGCACAACGGATGCTGCCTTACAGTCACCAACATTGAGGGTGATCAGATCAGCTTTGATTTGATGCAAGCCACCTTAAAGTTAACTAACTTAGGCCAGTGCGCCGTAGGAGATTACGTTAACTTTGAGCGAGCGGCGAGATTTGGTGATGAAATTGGTGGCCATTCAATGTCTGGTCACATTTCCTTAATGGCTTGTGTGGCTGAGGTGTTAGATAGCGAAAACAATCGCACCATTTGGTTTGAGCTTGAAAATGTGGATGCGATGAAATACATCTTGGCGAAAGGCTACATCGGTATCGATGGGTGTTCACTTACCATTGGGGAAGTGGAAGGCCAACGTTTCAGCGTTCATTTGATCCCGGAGACGCTAAATCGAACCCTATTTGGCCAACGTAAAGTTGGTGAGCGGGTCAATATTGAATTTGATCCGCAAACTCAAGCGATTGTGGATACGGTCGAAAGAGTGCTGGCCGCTAAGACAGAGCGATAGGTTCGAAAATCACAGAGCCTCGATTGAGGCTCTAGTTATCAAAATATCTGTTCGTCATCGGCATCAACAAACAACTGAACCTTATCGTGTTGCTCATCGACTAACATATTAAGATGGATAGCGTGACAGCAGGCGGGGCATTCGTCATAAAACTCCTGACTGCCGTTTGACGAGTCTAAAGTGATCCCTATCGAATGGCCACAATGGGGGCACTTAACATTCTTTTCTGTATAGTTTTTCATCTACTCCGCCTTACATCACTAGTAGGAAGTTTTTATCACTTAACTTCATGATAGTGCTAGAAGTTGTTTCTAGTGATGAATTAAGTGTTAAAAGTGAAATAGTACAAAAATTAAGACAAAATAAACGTCAAAACGCGTTACTTGTCTAAGTATTCGTTAATGTGAATAGGTTTAGAAGTCGGCAAAGATTAAAAAAGCCAGTATCAATAAGAGACTCTGGCTTGATGTTTGAGTAAATAACCTAGCTAAGTGGCGGAAATTGTTGGAAATAATTCGTTT
>Ga0070724_10000533_pt1 | contig 26592 bp, 22 predicted proteins | sample tdDd001_FD_67278 | JGI IMG/M metagenome (GOLD analysis project Ga0070724, IMG submission 67278) | Marine sediment microbial communities from the Atlantic coast under amendment with organic carbon and nitrate - tdDd00.1 | ecosystem: Environmental > Aquatic > Marine > Coastal > Sediment | place... | reverse complement strand
TGCGTAAAGTGCACAGCGACGGTTTACCGGCATGCCGCAACGTCGAGTGCGACAATTTCGGCAAGACCGTTCATACCCACAAACACCTCTATCACTCCTTTGGCTTCAGTGGCGATCGCCAGCGCTATCGCTGTAAATGTTGTCAATCGACCTTTGTTGATAAGTGGTCTGGCGCCAATGCCAAACTCACGGTACAAGAGTCTCTATTAGGCTACTTGTTCACGGGTTATTCGGTACGCGAGATCTGCCGTAAGCTCAACATCAACCCAAAAACCTTTTACGACCATGTCGAGCAAATCTCTAGCCGCTGCCGTCGTAAATTGGCGATGTTTGACGCCCGTTGGATAAAACACGCCGAGTCTTACACTTTTGCTTCGCAATATAGTCCGCTGCAACCGCATAGCGATAACGGCGTTTACTGGTTTGTCACCTGCGACGCACAAAGCGGCTATGTACTCACTCAACACGTCAACTACTCATTTGATGAAGAACCAAGTGGCGGGGAAGATCATAACCCTTACCAAACCCCAGCTCGCTTTGTGTCGCCAAACTACAGTACCGAAAGTGCGATCTCATCGTCGTACCAGCATCTAAGTTTACGTGAGCGCATCGACAACAAATATCAACAGATCTTGGCGCGTGGTAACGTCGAAGACCCTATGGGCAACCTGACTCATTTTAAATACCCTTCTAAAGGTGCTCTGATCCGTCCTCCTTACACCACTTACGCCCATTACCTGCACGTGTTAGATATGTGTGACGATGACAAACACGTCACCCTATTTATGCCACAAGACCCTGTGCTACGTTCTGCGGCGTTAAGCGTATGCAAAACACGCATTCAACAGCGTGATGTCGACCTTCTCTACGTCGAAGAAGATGAAGCGTGGTCAGACGAACTCAACGACCAAAAAATCGATATTGTCCACATGGGATGGTGGCGTGACCGCTGGGCGTTAAAAAATCACCCGGTCGCCAGCAAAGGCATCTGTTACCTTGCTGGTGCGCAATCCGACCCCGAGCATTGGATGAAACACGCTTCGACGCATCAAGCGTCATTTTTCCAGCAACGTTTTCAAGTGCTGTTTGAAAGCTTTATCAACGAACCTAGACGCAAACTGCGCCCTGGTGGTTTACTGCCGCTGCTCGATATTTTTAGAGCTTGGCACAATTTATGCTACCAAGATAAGCATGGTTTGACGCCAGCCCAGCAACTCGGCTTAACCGACAAGCCTTTGACGCTAAAGTCGTTGCTTTCTTAACCAAGCTCAGTTTTTTACTTCGCAGAATTGAGCTTCGCTAACGAAAGCGCGGCGACGATTAAGCAAAATGCGGCTATGATCATTATATTGCAGGTACCCAGATCTCTCTGTGCAGCTTATAATGACAAAGTTAATAGTATAAAACTCAACAGCTTGGACTAAACATTGGATAAAGCCCAAATACTCATTGAAAATGAGCTAGAACAAATCAAAGCTCGAATAGAAGCAGATCCCGACGCTGTGCTGCTTCAGGCTCAACAATGTTTAACGCGCGCCGAACAAATCCTCTACCATGAAGGTGAGATACAAGCTCATATCGTTATTGCCAAGTGTTACTGGTGCTCGATGGATTACCGAAAGGGCCTGAAAGCCATCAAAGCGGCATTAATTTGCCAATCCAACCTCGATAACGACAACTACCTCCCCGAAATACTCCATATCCATGCCCTACAGTATTGGGGACAAGCCAAGTATTACTCCGCTCAGCAGTACTGGATTAATGCATTAGAGCAATCGGCCTTGGTTGGGGAGTCTACCATTGAGATAGAATCTCTTATCGGCCTTGGCAATGTATGGCGCATCACCGATGATATTCAACTGGCCAAGTCGACCCACGAGCTTGCCGTTAAAGTCGCCAACAATGCCCGTATAGATTGGCTAGAAGGTAAGTCTCGGATCTTGCTGGCGTGGGATCACTATCTCCTCAACAATTACGTTGATATGCTATCGGTGTTAGACGGCGCTGAAGAAGCCCTTAAATACCACCAAGACCCAACATGGCGAGCGGAGATACTCGATTTCCGCGGTTTAGCGCTGATTGGCCTAGAGCGATTAGAAGACGCCGAAAAAACCACACTTGAAGCGCACAACCTCGCCGTTCAGCACGATTTAAAGTGGATGAAGGCCCATTCCTTTATCAGCCGTGCGCGTTTGGAGCTTATCCGTAAGCAGTACCAAACGGCTGGCAAACTATTAATGCAAGCCGAAGAAGCCGCCAAGCCGTTTGATAATGGCGAACTGCTGTCACAGATCTGTTTCCAGCAATCTGTTGTTGCCGAAGAGAGCCAAGATTACGAGTTTGCTTTACAGGCGTTTAAAAAATATCGCCGTTACTCAATACAGATGCAAAAAGAGCAAACCAACCGCATTGGTATGGATAGAGCACGCGGTTCAAAACGCCAACTCGAGCAGCGGGCACGTAAACTCATTAATCGCATTCGCGGCCATATGGAATTCAACAAAGAAAAACGTTTTTCCAACGCCGTATCAGAAACTTACTGGTGGGAGCAACTGGTTCTCTATAAATCCGAGTTAACAAAATCGAACCATGCGGTGATCATTATTCGCCACTCAGACAACAACTTTCTCGATATCGCGATTGAGCTCGCCCACTGCCTATGCGGTCGAGATGACTTGATTTCTCAGCTCGATAAAGAGCGCCTTGGCATGATCATCTCTGAAAAAGACAAAGGTGCGGAGCAATTATTCGATATTCTAAAACAAATGGTTGATATCTACCCGTGGGAAAGACGCGGCTTAAAAGGCCCCGCCCCAACGCTCTCTTTGCACGACATTTTGACTTTCCCATACACCTTAGATCAATTAGAGGATCTTCAACCAAAGGAGCAAGGCGATGGAAGCCCTACTAAGTAAAGTTTCCGAAGCCGGGCTCGATCCCGCTTCGGTCAACGGTGAAAATGCAATTATCTTCTGGGATCACGTTCGCCAGCATATTGCCACCACCAATCTCGAGCGTTCACACTGCTACCTAATAAGCTCCGAGTATCGCGCCAAGCTTAAGCAGCCCAAAGCGAGCCTAGATGAATTACGCGAAGCCATGGGGCTTTTGTCTTTGCCTCACGATATCGAAGAGCTGTTAAACATCAAGGCGACCCTTGGCGATAGGCTTTACGAGTATGGTGACTACTCTCTGGCGTTAAAAGAGTTTGTCGAGCTCTCTTCGCTGGCGGTGGAATTTGGCAGTATCGACTTTTACGTTGTGGCGGTATTGGGGATGGGTAACCTTTGTGATGCCTATGGCGACTATGCACGCGCGCTCAAATACTACCAAAAAATTGATGGCATCGATCACGCGGTAACGAGTCGCTCGCTGCGCTTACGTTACAAACTCTATATGGTGGCCTGCCTGGTTTCGCTAGGGCGACTGGCGAACGCCGATGAACTATTACGAGAATGCGAAGAGTTGAGTATTCTCGTCAGTGATAAAGTCCTCGCGGGGCAAATCATTCTTTACCAAGCGCGCATACAGCGCAAACAAAAGCTCTACTCCGACGCTTTAGTTACCTTGGCAAAGGCGCGTTACTCACTCAATAACACCAGCGCTATCTGGTTATCGAACATGATGCGCCTTGAGCTTGCTCGCAGCCTAAATGGCATAGGCCGAGTAGACTTAGCAGAATACACCCTATTTTCTGCTGTTAACCGTATCAAAGCCACCAACTCGCCGGTACTGCTTAAAAGCCTTTACGACTCACTAAGCGACATTTTTGCTGCGCAAAAAGACTTTAAACAAGCGCTTGATTATCAAAAACGCGCCTTTCGCATTAGCTCTGATCTGGTCAAAAATATTCCAATTAGTGATTTGGCCGGATTCCAACTGCGCCGTCTTTCTCGATTTGAACTGCAATTAAAACTCATCATGTCTGAGCAGGAAAATCGCGAACTCAAAGAGACCACCGAAACCCAAAAAGACGCCGTAGCTAAGCTCCAGCAAGACGTGTTTACCGATCCGTTAACCAGTCTTCACAACCGACGCTGGCTGGACGTGAAACTCAAAGATCTTCTGTTGCATGAAACCCCATTTACTTTGATGGTTATCGACATTGATCACTTTAAGTCCATTAATGATGAGCTCAGTCACCTTGTCGGCGACAAAGCGATAGTCAACGTCTCTCACGAGCTCGCGGCCCATTTTCGCTTCCGCGGCGCCTCGTGCGTCCGTTTTGGAGGAGAAGAGTTTCTGGTGATATTAGAAAACACCAATGTCGACCAAGCAGTGCTGCATGCCGAACACTATCGCGAGCGCATCTTCCAGTTTGGCTGGCATGATATTCTTGGCGAACGCGGCTTAACGGTGAGTATTGGCGTTACCAACCACCGTGAAGGGGAAAATACCCAGCGAACCTTCTACCGCGCCGATAAAGCGCTTTACCGCGCTAAAGCTAAGGGCCGAAATCAGGTCTGCTATGAAGTTTAACGTGCGGAGGCGTCAATTAACTCACTAACTGAGCAATCAGTTTTTCACACCCGACTTGATCCATGTATTTAGGCACAGGGTAATTCCAATGTGCCTCTTTTAACGCGGCTTGTGCTAACTCTGGGATATCTTGTCGTTGCAGGCTGTCTAGTTTATTCGGCAGTGCCATGCGGATCATCATCGCGCGAATATGCTCGATTAAAGCCTCGACCAGTTGCTCCTCACTGCCATCGTGATCGACGATATTTGCCAGACGGGCAATGTCTGCAAGCCTTGCTTGCGCGGCGGTTTTAGAGAACTCCAACACATGCGGTAGTACTATGGCATTCGCCAACCCATGTGGCGTTTTATAGCGCGCCCCGATGTTGTGAGAAATCGCATGGACGTAGCCTAAACTCGCTTTGGTAAAGGCAAGGCCGGCATAGTAAGAAGCCAGCGCCATATTATGCCTCGCTTGTAAATCGCTGCCTTTGGCAACCGCTTGCTCCAAGTTTTGCATAATAAGGGTGATTGCCGCCTTTGCGTAACCATCGGTTTCAACACTGGCGTTGCGTGAGATATAAGCTTCGATTGCATGGGTCAGCGCATCCATACCCGTGGCAGCGGTAACGTGAGCGGGCAAGCCAACCATAAGCTTGGCATCAAGCGCGGCCATCATCGGCACTAATTTGGGGTCAATAAGCGGTGTTTTTTGCCCGGTGTTAGGCTCCGAAACCACGGCGGCCACCGTCACTTCCGATCCCGTGCCTGCGGTTGTAGGGATGGCAAAGAGTGGCGCCGGGGTTCGCCATACTTTAAATAGGCCTGCGAGCTTGCCAATCGACTTACGGTTCGTCACTCTCACGGCAATCACTTTCGCGGCATCGATAGGCGAGCCCCCACCGATAGCCAGAATACTGTCGCAGTCGTGCCTTTGGTAAATACTTAAGCCAACTTCCACTTGATCGTAATTCGGATCGGGCAATACCCCATCAAATAGAAAATACTCCACCCCATGAGTGGTCAAAGTTTGAAGAATATCGTCGAGCAAACCAAGCTGAGTAAGCATGCTGTCGGTCACGACCAATACTCGACGTTTACCAATATGCGCGATAGCCTGACACAGCTCGAGCGAGGAATCGTGACCAAGAAATAACGTCGGCTTGGGCATTGGAATAACCGCAGCCGCGATTTTCATGGCTTTCATGTAGGCTCGGTAACACTTTACTTTTAAATAGAAGTTCATCCTTGCTCCCATTGCTAGCGCGTATTGTCTATCCGATCGGCGTTAGTCATTACTAACTAATTAGTCACCTACTATAGTCGAGCCAATTCGGTATTGGTATCTCCTTGTTATTCTTCTATGACGAGCTTGGGATATTTATCGGATATATCGGTGCGCAGGGTATCAATAAACGCATTCGCGGCCGGTGACAAACTGCAGTTTTTCCGATGCAACAAATACACCGTACGTGACAAATTAATCTGACTAAGGTCAAAAGCAAGTAAGCGCTGATGCTCTAACTCTTCCTCAATCAAAAACTTAGACACGATGGCGACCCCAGCATTGAGGATGACCGCTTTTTTTACCGCTTCCATACTGCCCAGCACAATCACGGTATCGAAGTCGATCTTTCCTCCGCTGGCTTTTTCTAGGTTGGCGAGAAGGGAAGTTTTCCCATTAGAGACAAGTAACGTCTGCTTTTGTAGATCCTTAATACTAACTGCTTGCTTATTACGCCACTTTTCAACCAATGGATGCTGCGGCGACACGATCACTTGCAGCCGATCTTTCAAAATAGGTTTATATGCAATTTTTTTATCGTCTACGATTTCTGGCTGCGACACAAAACCGAGCTCTGCCTCGCCATCAAAGGAGATCTCTCGTATCACATCTCGCGCATACTTAATTCGGGAATCAATGCTGATCCCTGGGTATTGCAAATGATAGTCTGCCAATACCTGTGGCAACAAATAGGTGCCAGGTGTGTTTGAACTGCACAGGGTTAACTCTCCGGTCGACAGACCGTTCATGGCTTCAAGCTCTACCTTAGACTGTTGAATCGCGTTTAACGCCGACTGACAAAACGGCAATACGCGCTTGCCCTCTTCGGTTAACTCAATACTTCGCCCCACCCTGTCAAACAGTTGAACCTTAAAGTAGTTCTCTAAGTTTTTCAGCCGCTGAGACATGGTAGCCTGAGTACAAAAACACGCATCCGCCGCTAAGGTAAAACTCTTCAACTGGGCAATCTTCACAAACGCCTCTAAGTTCTCTATTTTCATCGCCTCTCCTATTGATTGGCAAAAGGCGAAGGGAAAAGACTTAACCTCTTCCCCTCACCTTTGCCCTTAGCTCTTAGCTCTTAGCTCTTAGCTCTTAGCTCTTAAAACTTAGCCTTTAGCACTTAGCTTTTCGCACTTCCCTCTCTTCATGCGCCAAACTTCTTCACCGCGCCTAGGTGATCCATTTGAATACGAAAGAAATCGCGACCGGTTAAGTTATTTAACGCGCCGTGGCTTAAGTATTTCTCACCAAATCCGTTCAACGACTGCTTACGCACATTCCCCCCAGCAAAAAAGCTCGCCACTGGATCGCCCGAATGATCTCGGCGACAACACGGCGTCGAGTGATCACTGGTAAAACCGATATAGGTCTGGTCTAAGTCCAGTTGTTCCAGCATGTAACCAAGCATCTGATCAAGCTTTTCGGCCATTTGTACTTTCATTTCTGGCAAGTCATCATGGCCGGCTAAGTCTGGCGCTTTAACATGCAATACTACCCAGTCGTAGCCTTGATTTAGCTTACTCAACGCCAAGTCTGCTTTGCCGAGAAAGTTGGTATCAAACCCCGCGGTAAACGATGGGTCATGATACACATCCAACCCCGACATCCGCGCAATACCCAATACGGTTCTATCACCGGCGATGCACGCGCCGCGAATTCCATATTGTTCAGTGACTTTCGGTGCACTAATCAACGCGCCGACCCCGCGCAGCAAGATCATATTAGCTTGCGCTTTTTGTTGCCTTTGCCGTTGAGCATTGACCGAATGAAGAGACAACACGGCAAAACACTTTTCGCTGAACTCATTAATAAGTCGAGCGGTGTGCGCGGCCGCGTCACTGGAATCTTTCGGTTTAGCAGTCACCACCTTTTGCCCCTCATTCGCGGTGCCAGGATCGCTTGTCACCACATTGACAGAGAGGTGCTCGCCGCGAAATACTATTGCAACTCGATGAGCGCTTAATGCGCGCGCCATCACCAAGGTACCATCAGACAAGCGAATGCCATCAATCGCCGCGGCCAATTCATCGGTTCTTTCACAGATCCGCTCGGCGCGTCGGTCTAACACCGTTAGCTCGTCATCCACGGTAGCAAAGTTGCCTCGAAAGGCGATATCACCTGACTTCATTTCGATATCGGCGCCATAGGCCTCAATCGGGCCGCGACCTGTGTAGACCTCATAAGGATCGTAACCAAAAATGGCCAAATGACCGACATCGGTGCCAACAGGCACACCTGGCGAAACCGGATGTACATTGCCAAAAATCCCTTGAGAAGCCAGTGCGGCTAAATGAGGTGTATGGGCAAATTCCAAAGGCGTTTGCTGATTAAGCGCTGCAATAGGTAGGTCGCCCATGCCATCAGCAATCACCAATAATGCTTGTTTACTCATGTGCTTTGCTCCTAGTTGGTCGCGGTCTTTTTAGTGGTTGTCGGTGAATCATTTAACTCACTAAGAATTCCACGGCGTTTCCATAACAAAGCGCCCGACAAGAAAATGACCAGAGCCCAAAGTGTGCGTTCAATTGCTGCTGAAGGCGCATAAGTGCGAATTTTAAATTTCACGCTATCTGCGGCCGATAATTTCTTTCGGTCTACTTGCACCACTTTTTGGCCGTTAAGCTCTGAAATATCAAACGTCTTCTTTTTCTTTGACCATTCAGGCGTCACGACACCATACAGCTCTTTTCCCTTCGGTACGGTAAGAACCCCACTGTACTGATTGATGGTCGCCGGTGAAGAGTTAATAAATTCATACGAGACCCGCTTAACCCCCGCTGGGTGGCTGTATTTCAGCTTGGCTTTTTTCGCCTTATAGACTTTATTCACACTCAAGGTTTGGCTTAAGCTAATGTCCGCATTGGGCTTATCGAACTGGTACACCCACACGTCTCGGCCATGAACGTTGGCCTCTTGCGGCCCGCTCACTAAGTTACCACCACTTAACACTTGATAACTCGCAATGCTGCCGCCGTCGTATGCAGGTAAGTACACTTTGGCGTCATCAGCGGTAGTGGCTGTTAACGTCACCTCGATCATGGCGTTTTTTTCGACCGGGGTTATCACTTCTCGATAGGTACCGATTTCACCAAACTCACTTGCTGTCACATTAAAAGCCATGACAGAAAGGGCGGCAATTGCGCTTTTCGCTATTACTTTTTTCATCTTAAATCCCTCTCTGTTAAGCCGTAATGCCAAGATAAGCAAACCAAGTAAACGAAGCGCCAAACAAGATGCACCATTTCGCCATCAAGGTCAGCACGCCGTATAAAAGCTGATTGTTGACCGAGAAGTAACCCGTACTGTAGTAAACCAAGTTGGCTTTACTGTGCGGTGGTAGCGTGATGGTATCGGCAATGGTAAAGGCTGCTGGAAGCGCAAGCATCAGTGGCGATACGCCCGCGGTTTCCGCCAAGCCAACCAAGGTTGGGATCAAAATAATGGTACGAACGGTTTTACTGGTGAAAACAAAGTGACTGAAACTCGATATTGCAATCACGACGCCATACAACATGGTAAAGCTCATGTGTTGAACGCCTAAGCCCGAGAACAAGCCACTTAAAGCCCAGCTCGCCACCCCAGTTTCACTCAACGACACCCCAGCCGCATAGGCGCCCGCGGCGAAGACCATCAAGTTCCAAGGAATTTTGGCCTCTTTCCAGTTGAGGATGCCGACATAAGGCATAAAGAACAGCGATGCAGAGATAATTGCGACCATAACTAGGCTAAATTGGAAACCGAAGATGTCCATGTGCCACTTATCTGAAGCCCATAACCCTATGGTTAACAAGAAAATACCTGCCGCTTTCTTCTCATTCAGGCTTACCTTGCCAAGCTCATCGTACTGCTGCTGGATTTTTTGAATTTCATCACCACCCGCCTGAGCATCCGCTTTGGGTCTAAATAGCATTAGGCCAATAAAAAATGAGGCGATTAGGGTCAATACCGCGATTGGAGCAGAGGCAATAAACCATTCCCCCCAAGAGACTTCTGAGCCGGTAAACTCTTTTAATAAACCAATGGCAAGAATTTGCGGTGCGGTTGCCGTCACAATCGCACTGGTTGAGATGTTATTGGCTTGCAGCCCTTGAATCGACAGCAGTTTACCGAGGTTTTTATTGCCGTTTTCTACGTTATAGGCCTTAGCAATAAGCAGCACGATAGGCAGTAACATGGCCGCTCGAGCCGTGGTCGAAGGAATGATAAACGCGATGGTGAAGTTGGCGGCCATTAAAGACATCAAAATCGATTTCCACGTTTTACCAAAACGAGTAATGATCGCGAGGGCAATTCGCTTAGCAAGGCCGCTTTTCTCCATTCCGGAGGTGATGATAAATGCCGACACCATGAGCCAAATAACACCGTATCCTAGCGTGCCTAACGCGTCTTTTTCTGCCCAGCCACCTAACACTGAGAGTAACGCTATCGCCACCATAGAGGTTGCGTAGTTGGGTAAAGATTCACTGATCCATAAGATCAGTGCGAAGAAAAAAATGCCCAAGGACATCTTGCCTTCAAAAGTGATGCCGTCGGGGGTTGGCATCGAATAGAACATCATTAATACCATCATGGCCAATGGTAGGCCTAGATAGTACATCACTTTTTCCGTTTTACTTTTACTACTGAGATCTCGTGCGATGGTAACCATCTCAGTCTCCTTAATTTGCTTCGTGATTTTGTGTAAACGCAATTGCGCTGCGATTAGCGTATTTGATATTGGTTAGTAGCGAGCTGCCACTTGGTTTTACGCTTAACAAAAGTCTACTCAGAGCCATACTAACAGTTAAATCGAAAGGTTCTATTCTAAGCATTGGGAAACGCGATTTGAACCATTAAATGCAACAGAAAGTAAATATAAGCACATGTTATTAAAGAACAAATAACAACCACCATTAACCACAATGCTAGAAAGGTTAATGGTGTATTGGTACGCTTCACTGGTAAAAACGTGAGACAACGCATTACTGCCTATTGATAAGATTGTTTTCAAATGTAGAGGGGGATCACAAACACTCTTTAGGAAGGTATTTCATCAGAATGGTGTCGTAGAGGCTTTTGCCATTGTTTGGATGGTTCTGCTTTAATTTATCGAGACCTTTTTGCAGCTTTTCAATCAGCTTATCGTCCGTGTCACGATGAAAGGCGTAATATAATGCCAGCTCATGAAGGACATAAACCACTTCAAACTTCTCGCTATTAATACCGGCTTTTTCTATTGACCAGCGCGCGACGTTTTCTTCATACGCCCACAATTGAATCCGTTCAAAATCAAGCATTTTGGCCAATGCTATCGCGGTGGTTGCCCGTTCAATTTTCTCGATATCACCACCCGCTTCGAGCACCAATTGTTCGCCAACATCATCTAAGATCACGCCGATAGAGTAATTTGCTAAATCATCACCACTGTTAATTTTAATATGCTGATTCTTTTTTGCTAACACCACAATTCGAGTTTCACCAATTGGGCCAACCCATTTAAACAACGTTTCCCGTTGCGGCGTTCTCGCCATAGCAAATAGTACCGTATTCGGGGTGTGGAGCACCGATCGATAGCCGCGAGGCCATGGGCGTAAGCGAATGTCTTTTTTGGTTACCGGGGAGCCCATTGCAGCCGAGGCCGCCACAAGCAAATCAACCGAAATTCCTTTTAGCTGACCATTCTCTCGATAATTATACGGAGGGTACTCTTCAGTAAGATAATTAAGTGAATCCAGCGCAACACTTGGGCTTGCCCACAGCAACAACAGAGACAAAAAGCAGATGTTTTTTATGCTGAAATTAAGGGCCATTACTGCTCCCGCGCGTCCTACTGTTCTATAAAGTTTAGTTATCAATAGCACAAGCGTCGAGTAATTCCTCTGCATTGGATCACGGCGATAAACAAAAACTCAAAACAATATACTACTTCGCAACAATGGCAGTTCTTTGTTAATTCCGTACAATGGCCGCCAACGATAGCCAAGCAACGCTTCCCTATGCAGAAAAAACCTGACCGCATTACCGCGATGAGACAGATCATTGAACAAGTCAAACAAGAGTTTCCCTTATATGATCCAAAGACGTTCTCATGTGGACCTGATAACTCCTGTATAGGCTGTCCAAAAAAGTTAATGGAATTAGTCGATGACGAACTGAGCTATTGGGAGCACACCATCAACCGTGGGATCTCACCGGGTTTTGATGAGCTCAATCGCTTTGGCAAACTGTGTAAAAATGTCAGACGCGGGCTGGTGCGCAATAAACTCATTGCCCCATAAACTCGCCTAGTGACAAAAAAGGCGCTGATCAGCAACGCCTTTGTTTATCTTAATTCTGGTTCAGTTTTACTTCGGCTTTACGAAGCTTTCTCGAGCTCCTTTTCCGCAGGGTCTTCGCCACCCTCCGCAAAAATATCAGCGACGGCGCTACGCTCGAGTTCGCCTTTTAGGTTACCCTCTTCATCGACCACCGGCAGCGAGTATTCACACGACATGGTTTCGGGAATGATCTCTTCAATCACCGCATCTGGTAATACGGCGGGCACTTCTTCATAAATATCATCACTGAAGTTACTCACAGAAACATCGTCTACCGCATCTTGCAGGCTTTCCTGGGTGACTAGGCCTTGATACCCCTCTTCGGTGACGTGATAAGCGTAATCGTGTTTGAGACTTTTCATCTGCATCAAGGCTTCTTCAATGGTTTCAGCGGTGATGCGATAAAGCGGCGGTTTCATTACTGTCTCTACCGTTAATGCCCTAGCTCGATTCACATCTTTAACAAACGCTTCGACATAGTCGTCCGCGGGATTGAGAAGGATTTCATGAGGGGTGCCTTGCTGTACCAACACACCGTCTTTTAAAATAGCAATGCGGTCGCCAATACGCAGCGCCTCGTCTAAGTCATGGGTAATGAATACGATGGTTTTGTGCAGCTTTTCTTGCAGCTCTATCAGCTGATCTTGCATCTCGCTGCGGATCAACGGGTCGAGCGCCGAAAACGCCTCATCCATCAATAAGATTTCCGCATCAGTACACAAGGCGCGAGAAAGCCCCACTCGCTGTTGCTGGCCACCAGAAAGTTGGGCTGGATATTGGTTTTCGTAGCCCTTAAGGCCAACGGTATCTAACCACTCTTGCGCTTTCTCCAGTCGCTCGGGTTTTTTCATGCCCTTAACTTCAAGGCCATAAGCAACGTTTTCAACCACAGTACGGTGAGGCATCAAGCCAAAGCGCTGAAACACCATCGACATTTTGTTGCGCCTAAACTCTTCGAGCGCCTTGGTATTCAGTTGCATTACATCGATACCTTCAACCATGATTTTGCCTTCGGTGGGATCAATCAAGCGGTTGAAGTGACGAATAAGCGTCGATTTACCAGAGCCCGACAGGCCCATGATCACGAAGATCTCGCCCTTCTCCATCTTTAAGTTAATGTCTTTTAAACCAACCGTATGATCGGTTTGAGCCAAGACATCATCTTTGCTCATACCTTGCTTTACGCGCTCCATAACCGACTTAGGGTTGCGGCCAAAGACCTTATACAGGCCACTAATTTCAATCAACGGCTTAGTCATGCTTGAAATCTCCTAGATGAGCATTAGTTCGCTTTGCATACGCTTGCGATGCGCGGTCAAACAATATGGCAAGGGCGACAATAGCAAAGCCATTGAGCAAGCCTAACGTAAAGTATTGGTTAGTAATCGACTTGAGTACAGGTTGGCCTAAACCTTTTACCCCGATCATAGATGCAATCACCACCATAGAAAGCGCCATCATGATGGTTTGGTTAATGCCGGCCATAATCGTTGGCATCGCGAGGGGCAGTTGTACCCCCCATAAACGCTGACCACGGTTGGCACCAAAGGCGGTCGCGGCTTCTAACACTTCTTTGTCGACTAACCGAATTCCCAAGTTCGTTAAACGGATCACAGGCGGGATGGCGTAAATAACCACAGCAATCAAACCCGGAATTTTGCCGATCCCGAGCAACATCACGACGGGGATAAGATAAACGAAAGCAGGCATGGTTTGCATGATATCGAGCATCGGCGTCACAATAGATTGCACCCGATTTGAACGCGCCATCGCTATCCCGATAGGGATGCCGAGAATTATCGATACCATGGTACACACGGTAATAATACTGAGGGTGCGCATGGTGTCTTCCCACATGCCGAAATAGCCAATCAGCAATAGCGAGGCAACACAGCCTAGAGAGAGTTTCCAAGATCGGCTAGCTAAATAAACGAGCGCAGTACACACCGCAACGACAATAAACCAAGGAGTAGAGATGAGTAGCTTTTCAAACCAGACAAGGAATGAAAGAAGCGGATCAAAGAAAGACTCGATCATCTCGCCGTATTCTCGCGAAAACTCGCGATAGGCGCCATCGAGCGCTTTTTTAATTGCCCGTAAATCGGAGCGTTCCATTTCTGGAAAGCTGGTTAACCAGTTACTATCAGCCATGTGATATCCCTTTTTGCCCAGTCAATAAGACTAGGCTTCATAAATTAAACGCCACATCCCGTAGCGTTACCGCAATTTTAGACCGTTAGTGATAAAAAAACCGGAGCGCTTAGCGTTAAGCGCTCTCGGGGGTGAAGCGACTTAAAGTGCCGCTTCTACTTTTTTCGCCACCTCAGCAGAGACCCAAGGGTGCCAAATATCTGGGTACTCGGTTAAGAAGTGGATCATCGCTTCTTCGCCATCGGCCTGATTGTCTTCCATCCATGCCAATAGCTGATTCATCTTAGCGTTGGTAAAGCCACGTTTGGTGAAGTAAGCGTAGGCTTGCGGTGCACGAGCGGCAAATTTCTCAGTGGTGATGGTATGCACCGGAGAGGGTGGGTACATGGTGGCTTTCGGATCTTCGCATTCCTCTTGGCTGGTACAGCTGAGGAATTCTTGCATATCGACGCCACTACCGAAATCAACCTTAACCATGTTGTATTTACCCAATACCGCGGTTGGCGCCCAGTAATAACCAAACCACGCCTCTTGGCGTTCGTAGGCTTTGGCGATGGCACCGGAAAGGCCGGCACTGGAACCTGGGTCGACGATGCTAAAGCCGGCGGTTTCTAGATCTAGCGCGTTGAATAAGTTTCCTGCACTGATTTGGCAGTTCCACCCTGCTGGGCAACTATAAAATGCTGACGTATCTGGGTCTTCTGGGTGTTTGAATAAACTCGCGTGTTTGCGTACCCCTTCGATGGTCGCCATTTCTGGGTATTTTTTAACAAGGTATTCTGGCACCCAAAAGCCTTCTTCCCCGCCATCAACCAAGGATTTACCCGCATAACGCAGTCGTTTCTGCTCGACACCTTTATCAAGGGCATCTTTAAGCGCATTACTCCAAAGTTCTGGAGCAACATCAGGTTGCCCCTTTTCAATCATTGAGGTGCCCGTTGGCATTGTGTCGCCAGGAATAAGCTCCGCATCACACCCATAGCCATGTTCTAAAATGAACTGGTCGACGTTAGCAATAAGGCTTGCCGAGCTCCAGTTCATATCGGCGATAGTGACACTGCCACACTCACTTGCGTAGGCGTTATTTCCTGCCGCGATTAACAATAACATCGCACCTAATTTGACTTTCATATTGAGCTTCCTTTCTCCAAAGATTATCCATATGGTAGCCGAATAAATACTTATTGTTCAAATCAATGTATGAGACACACCATACCGTCACACCTCGCACTAACACCAAGAACAAACGTCACCGCAGCACATTTGACCGCAAAAGTGCCATTAATACAGCATGTAACGCCAATTAATCAATCATCACAACAAAATACACTAATGCAAAAATAGTTAGTACTCTACACATTTAAAGGGGGTTTGTGGGAAAAACAGTGAAATCGACTAGAAAAAACGTACAGATTTCAACCAAAAAAAAGGCCAAACAACAGATAAAAATCTGTTATTTGGCCTGATGTTTTTATAATTTATGGCTATATGCTGTCGCCGCGGGTTATCGCATTAAACTAAAACTAATTCGACATCCACAAAGGTTAACTCACCAGCGAGCTCCTTAGCGAGTTGACGCTTTAACCCCATCACTGACTCACTGTTTTTGTCTGCAAGCTTGCCCAAAGACATGCTGATGATCACCAGATAACTGCTGCCGGTTTTACTGATATTAAGAGCTTCAGAGCTTAAACCGAGCTCAGCCAACTCTTGGTTTACTTTGTCTTCAATCGCTTGATGCTGCGCTTCATCTTGCAGCTTTCCACCCGCCAGCTCAACAAAGGCTTCTTTTATGATTGCTATCGGTTGACCAACCATACAAATTGCCAGCAAGACAACCAACAATGCGTCACCAATGTAGAGTAAAAATTCAAATGAGGTTCCCGGTTCAACGTAGCCAATGACCACTAAGATGGCTCCGGTAGAAGCGGATAATACACCGTCGATGAAAGAGGCTTTTTGGTCGACTTTTAACATCGAACTGCCCATGTTAATTCGTCGGTTTTGCACTTGATAAAAGGCCGATAGCCCCCAACAAATTATCACCATTGCTACCGCATAATAGGCGATAGGGCCCGTTTTTATCAGGTTGAGCTTATCCCCTTCCAAGTACTGAAATATCTTACTGCCGTTAGAAGTCAGCGCTGAAATGATCACCCCAAGCAGCAATAACCCTTTCATTAACGAATACAATGCTTCCGTCACATATAAACCAAACGGGAATTTTTCTGAACGAATGGTTTTAATGGTCGAGATCTTCAATGCCACGATTGACGAAAGAAAAAGAATAAAAGACATGTTGCCGTCGAGTAGCAAAGCTTGTGAGCCAGACAAATAAAATGTCGCCCACCCACTTAATGCCATAATAAGGTTTGCAGCAATACCAACAGAAATTGAATGGCGTTCAATAGACGCAATTTTATCTTTCATAGTTCTCAGTCGCTAAAATGAATACAAAACAGTGAGAGCATGACAGTAACTGGGAAAGACTGCAAGGAATGGGTTACAGGTTACAGGTTACAGGTTACAGGATAGTGGCAGGGATAGAAAAATGCGAAGCATTGAGCTTCGCACTTAAAACTTAGTATTTAGCACTTCGAATCTAGCACTTAGAACTTCTTCGGCGCGTAGCCTGTCATCTCCTTGATGCCAAGCTCTTTGCCCAACTTAGTGAGCGGGTGAACAACAACTAGGCCGCGAACTGACTTCTTCAATCCACCTTGGTCTGCTTGCTCTTGCTTAGTTAGTGGGCGGCTAAATGCCATATCTTGCAATGATTTGCGCTGGCTGTTCACTTCATTGCCTTGACGGTGTTTAAAGTGAGCAATTTTCTTTTCTAATGCGGCAATTTCATCGGTAAATTTAGACACCAAAGCAGAATCACTACGCGACTTAGCAGAAGCCAATTTATAACGACATTTGTCTAGACGGTTATTGAGTTGCTGAAGTTCTTGTTTAACGCTCATAGTGATACCTTTTTCTGTTGGGCGGCGAGTATATCAGTAATAGCAGAGCAAACAAGTCTCTGAGCATTGTCGCCAGAAAAAAACTCATTTCTGTTTTGTCATTTTGCTAACGAGAGACAAGTTTCTCATTTCAAGCCGCGTTAGGATGTGAGCTCACTTTATCGCACACGCTTACTAGGGGAAGAAACAAGATGCTGATTGGTTTTGATATAGGTGGCACTAAAATTGAAGTTTGCGTTTTAGACCGTCACGGGGATGAAATATTTAAACACCGAGTTCCGACGCCAAAAACTTACCCTCTATTACTCAAAGCGATAACCGACCTTGTTAGCCTGGCAGAGGAGCGTGCCGGAGAATTGTGCCAAATCGGTATTGGCCTACCCGGTGCGATTTGCCCTCAAACTGGATTAATGAAAAATGCCAACTGCACCTTTTTAAATGGCCAGGACTTACACCATGACTTAACCCAAGCACTTGAACGACAAGTGGCAATAGCGAATGACGCGAACTGTTTCGCTCTGTCTGAAGCGGTTGATGGCGCAGGAAAAGGCGCTAATGTGGTTTTTGGAGCGATCCTCGGCACTGGCTGTGGCGGGGGCATTGTCATTAACCAACAGATCTTAAGCGGCCCTAATGCGTTAGCGGGGGAATGGGGGCATAACCCTCTGCCAAACTATCATAGCGAGCAAGATGGCCCCAATCGCACTTGTTATTGCGGCCGCGAGAATTGTATCGAGCGCTACATCTCAGGTAGTGGCTTTGCGCAAAGCCATCAGGTTGCCTTCGATACCGATTGCTCACCCGCAGAAATCATTGAACGCTATCAAACCGGCGATGCAGATGCCAGCAAGCTCTACCAGCAACTTGTCGCGCAAATGGGACGAAGCTTTGCATCAATAATCAACATTCTCGACCCAGATGTGATTGTCTTAGGGGGTGGGCTGTCCAATATCGACTCACTTTATCAAGACCTTCCCGCCGCGACAGCGCCCTATGTCTTTTCAGACAAGCCAACGCTTTGCTTTAAGAAAGCCCTTTATGGTGACAGCAGCGGCATTCGCGGCGCAGCGTGGCTCGGACGCAACCTAACTTAAACACGCCATGCCTGGCCACTTTCAAAGCCATGCCCCGCAGCATGGCTTTTTAGCCAATTTAAGGTTAGGCGCTGTGACCAATAGCGCCTAAACTAAAGACACCAGACTCACCATTGGACCATGTTCGTGCCAGCATCTAGCATTACCATCGCGACGTTTAACCTACTCAATTACCTTGCGCCCCCTAACGCCTTCTATCAGTTTGACAACATTTATACCGAGCAAGAGTGGCAAGGCAAACAGCAATGGACAGAGGCGACGCTAAACAAAGTGGCAGCCGACATCGTAGCCTTTCAAGAAGTATTTAGCCCGGATGAATTAGCGGCATTGTGCAAGCGATGCGGTTATGCCTATTTCAAAGTTATTGATATTCCAGTGATTGATAGCAGATACATCTATTCTCGCCCTATGGTCGCACTCGCCTCTCGTTGGCCCATTATTCATGGCCAACCGTTAGCGGTGAAAAAAACAAAGAGCATCTCCTCTGCTTTTGCATTTTCACGGCGACCACTACACGCGCAAATTCAGCTGCCCCACTTTGGTCTCACCGACTTTTATGTCGTGCACCTGAAATCTCAGCGCGCCACCGAAGAGAGTGAAGACTCGCCCTACCCTGAGCATAACCAACGCGTATATGGTCAATGGCGCTCGAGCTATCAACGCCATGATGAAGCGATGGTGCTAAAAACACTAATGCGCGCCAATAAGTGCCAAACCCACCGCCCAGCCGTGGTGTTAGGTGACTTTAACCAACGCTTAACCAGCGAATCTTTGCAAGCGCTTGTCGATATGCCACCGCAACCTCACCAACAACAAGACCGCGCTAAGCTGTTCTTACAAGACAGTTGGGCGTTATTGCAAAGCCAAGGTATCAGGCCAGCTAGTCACTATTGGGGCGAGCACGGGTCGGTATTAGACTATATTTTACTGTCACAAGAATTTATCGGCTCGGTAACCTTGCACCACACCCAAGACTGCCACTTAGTGTCCCCCATTTTCGCTCGGGACAGATACGCCAGTGATCACGGAGTAGTGTCGATAACACTGCGCCGCCCCTAAACTCGAATGCTTTCTAAATTAAGCCACATTTTACACTGTAAATTATGCCCCATCAGCATCGACTAACGAGAGAGCCCATCAACAAATTGACTGAAGCTGCAATCAGCTGCATCAGTCAATTAGAGCAGTCAAAGTACCACAGAACCTAACGCAGTCGCTAAACGGTCAGATGGGCAAACCGTCGTACTGCGCTTTTTACCGCCTAATCCGTTGCTAACCACTCAAGAGCCTGCTCAGCTAAATAATTTGAGTAGCCGCAGAGCTTCCAGTGCTCTGGAGACCACCCCTGTAAAAACCTGACGAAATCGGCCCAAGCGACACAATATAAGGGCCGCCACTCGTGCTCAACTTTGCTGGCATCCACTTGTGGCTGATAGAAGGCTAAGGCGTGACCTAGCTCAGTGAAATAGTGATCAAGCAGCTCAGTTTCAAGACTAGACGCGCTGTCTAAAGGCACACAGCTACTAATAAACAGCATGACATCTTTTATGCCGCACCCTCGCCCGACGTATTGAAAATCGACCGCTCCAACGCGGTCGAGCGCAGGGGAAAAACAGAAATTCGCCAACTTAGCGTCACCGTGGACTAGAGTTTGGTAATGGGTATCGCTTAGGGTTTGCGCAATGAGTGAGGCGTGCAGTTTTAATCGTCCCGGCGCCATCGCATCGTGTTCATCAGGCCGTGTCGCTAAATGCCAATATGTCCCTTCTGGCCAAAGGTTTCTCCCCTCGCTATGCATATACTTGGCGTGGAAATTGGCCAACCAAGTCAGGCACAGTCGCCAATGGCTTTGAGCAGCGTCGGCTTCGACCACGCTCAGTCCTATTGAAGCCAAATCACTCATAATAAGCGTAATGCCATCGGCGTTACTCTCACACACTAACCCGAGTGGTGATAAACACTTGGGATCATACTCGCTGGAATAATCACGATACCAGCTGACCTCGACATCAAACGATCGTAACTTTCTTTGATGAGATAATGAGGTATTCCAACCTTTGGGGTGAGAATGAGGTTGAGGCAGAGAGATGCACTTACACACCACCGTAGGGTAAGCCTCAGACGCCAACCATTTGCGAACAATAGCGCCATAACCGCCCCAAACGCCTTGGATCACAACCTCTTTTGTCACATTCGTCTCTAGGAGTTGCTTTGCATCAGTTTTCATCTATCACACCCATATATTACTTAACACTTAATCAAGAGGAATATTTAACCGAAAGGTGACACAGAACGAAAAAAAGTGTTTAATATCGCACCTAGGTATCAATCAAATTTTAGGAATAAGTTACACTCGAAATGGAGGCGAATTCAATAATAGGTATGAACATGAACACTGCAGCCCAAAATCGTAGTCGTCATATCGGCAAAAATGATACAAGGTCGTCAACTGAAATCAAGTCTGCTGACGCTTTGCCTCTCATCGCAAATAATTGCGTCGCCCACATCACCATTACCCCTCCGGTCGGTGGCCAACTTTCGACTAAATGTAAAACCATCGGCTTTCACTCAGAACGGCTGTTATTGGTAGAGATCCCGGATTTAGTAAAAAGAAACACACTCAGTCTTGTTCAAGAAGGCTTTTGGGTACGCTTAAAAGTATTTACCGAACGTGGCAATGGGGTTGTATTAAACTTCCGCAGTCAAATTGCCCACGTAATTACCCAGCCATTACCTATGCTAGTGCTGTCTCTCCCCACCTCAATGCAGCAACAGCGGATTCGCCGCTCTCCTCGCTTTAAGGTTGATCTATCTACAGCACTATCGGTCGCAGACCGCACCTGTGAGGCGCGTTTACTTGATATATCAAAACACGGTGGGCTGTTAGAAACCTCACTACTTTCGAAAATGCTTCCTATAAATCAGTCGTTATCGTTCGATTTTAGTCGACTTGGCACACATTTTTTAGCTATTGGTCAATTAAAATGCCGAGTTAGAAATGCGCATCGCGCCTACTCGGGTCTTCGCTATGGCGTTGAATTTGATGAACAAAGCCTCGAAAATGCCAAACTACTTCTCTCACAACTGACCTTTGACGGCGACATGCTGGTCCCATCTAGTTAGATGCACTGCTATTGATAGGATAATTTGTTACTATACTCATTACTGAGCGACACATATGTTATGCATATGCAAATCTGGCCACATCGCAACCAGCACTTGTCGCTCAGAATAATAATGACAATATCGCAATGGATTATGCTATCAAATTTCATTGCGAATAGACCTCTGAGGTAATGATGGCAACGAACAGTGCAGCGGAAGCGTTAAAAGAAAAAATCGACAATAGTGACCTACGAGGCACAGAAACCATCATGAAAAGCGCCGACGCGCTGGCTATGGTGGCGCACAGTAGTGAAGTCACGATCAATATCACCACCCCTGTCGGTATTAAGTACCAAGGCAATACTGCCTTTATTGGCACTTACGAAAGCCAATATATCTTATTAGAAATGCCAGAAATGTCTGACGACGATTACGACTACTTTCTGCAAGAAGGTTTTTGGATGAATGTCAGGGCCATCTCCCCCCGAGGTGAGGGAGCCTTACTCTATTTCCGCAGTCAAATCATACATATCATCAAAGCGCCTGTCGCTATGCTGATGATCTCCATTCCAAGCACCATTAAAGTACTCCAATTGCGCAAAGAGCCTCGTTACGATGTTGCCTTAGCAGCCATCATCTACTGCAGCGATCATAAAATCGAAGCCGAAGTCCGAGACTTATCCAAAGGCGGTTGCCGGATCGTCACAAGCCCGCTGGTTCGATCATTCCAAGTGAATGATCTCATTCGCGTGGAGATCGTTGAACGCACCAAAACCAAAATGGCGCTGCCGTTAATGTCTGGGAAAATATGTAACTTACAACGCTCCCAGCACAATGCACGCTATGGCCTAATGTTTGATGATATTGGTAAAGAAGGGGTGAAAAAGCTGCTTGGGTGTTTGAAGTTTGATGGCTCGAAGCTGGCGCTTAAAGCATAAAGGGCTAAGGGCTAAGGGCTAAGGGCTAAGGGCTAAGGGCTAAGCAGGGTGTGTTTGCTGGCCTTTAAACGCAAGTATAATCTTGTTCATGGGCCTTTTCTTGTGGTTGAAGAAAGGGCTTTTTTATTGCCTCTAAAACGACAATCGCCCCGCACACTTTGCAGTATGCGGGGCGATAAATCTTCTAAGTAACTATAAAATTATAGTACTTCTACGTTTGCAGCTTGAGGGCCTTTCTGACCTTGTTCTACTTCAAACGCAACTTTTTGGCCTTCAGTTAGAGTACGGAAGCCTTCACCTGTGATTGCACGGAAGTGAACGAATACGTCAGCGCCGCCGTTTTCTTGAGTGATGAATCCGAAACCTTTTTCTTCGTTAAACCACTTAACTGTGCCAGTTGTCTTAGACATGGGTATTTCCTAAATTAAATCTTTATATCGAGCGCACAATGCGCATTTGTTTTAGCCGAAACTAGAATTACTTATGTGAGGTTTAACTACTTAAAGATAACACTTCGGAACAAGCTGCAAGCAACATGCGCTGAAGACTTCATGGAGCAAATTTTCAAATAAATAGGTCTGTATACAGGCCGAGGGTTAAATTACGCTAGTTTGGCATCCTTGTATATGTTTTTTTGCTAATAATTGGCAAAAAAACTCAAATACCTGCATTGATCTCATTTTTGGCCAAAAAAAGACGAAGGATGGGACAAAAACTGGCGAGATTTGGCCAGTAAAAGCCAAAGTGGCCCATTTTTTTTATCTAAACCACAAAGCAAAAAAACGGCGCACCACTATTTTTTAAAACTGAATTTTCCCGCAAATGAGACACAGATCAAACTTCTGGATTTTGGAGTACTTGTTGGCAGGCGGCGAGCTCAAAGAGCCATAAGGGCTCAACGTGATGGGCGTCAAAAAAATCCCCAAAGGTGAACACTAAAAAATCTGATACTCTGGGTTGGCGCTTGATAACGCATTGAAATAAAAGCCTTGATAGCCCCAAAATTGGACAGATTTAAGCCGCTCAAGCGCGAACTCCGAGTTCACTTTTTCTACCACCCATTTAATATCAAGTTGAGACTGCAGTTTTTCGATTTTCGCTAAGGTAAGTCGCCCAGACTGCCCCCCCTCAAACCAATTAAAAAACGGGTTATCAACTTTCACATAGTCGTATAATCCCGAAAGCAACTCCTGCTCTCGAAAATCACCATTCACTTCATAATCATCCATAGCGAGCGCTACGTCAGCACACTTTAATCGCTCTAAGCCTCGATACAAAGCTGAGCATTCACAGCAGTGGCGTCTTTCTGTGGTTTCGATCACTAAGGTGCGTTGCTTGGCCGCTAAGTGCCGGGAGACTTCAATAATCTGACTTAGCAACTCCGTGTCGCACAACGAATGCCGCTCCAAGTTTAAAAACACACTTTGAAAAGGCAAGGTTTCGGGGCTAAGGCGCTGCAAGTATTGAAGCTGCTGCGTGACGATTTTTTTCGCCGTCGCCTTCGCGGTCTGATTAAAACCATTAGGGCAATAGGCTTGATAACTGTTATCCGACAGCAGAAACTCACTCGCGAGTGGTTGATTATCACTATTAACAATTAGCTCATTTTTGAAACTGTAACGTGTTTCATAGCTTCGACTTTGATTGTCACTCGCTTCGGTGTTAGTTTGTAGTTTTGACGTGCTCTCACTTCGAATACGACGAAGCCGTTCGAATCTCATATTTTATTCCTATCCAGCTAACAGCAAACAAAAATTTGATTGTTATTTTCATGCTAGGACTCACAATAGGCAGAGATAGCGGCATGTTCAATGTAATTATCGCTAAAAATGTTTAACTAACGCGATTATTTTCCGCTTTCCCATTTTTGAGACTGATATTATTGTTAATAATTGGATTTCCTCGTCGCTTTTTTGCACAACAAACAACACCTCACTTCGTTTATTCACTAAACGAAGGCTCATGATAGTTTTATTATCAAGCTCATTACAGCAAATCCCGCAGTGCAACCCATGGCAAAGCGGGATAACGCATTAAATCGGATCAGCTCGTTGCAAGGGTCAATCGCTGTTTGGTTTTACCAATAATAAGCACCAGCAAACATGGTACAAACCAACTCGCGTGGGCAGTATAAAGTGGCAGCGCTTGCCTCAACACTTGGTCGACCTCTTGCGGCATCTTATCGAGAATACTCACTGCATCGACGCCGCCCAATAGCATGGCCGTAAACACAACCGTTCTGCTGGTCGCCGCATTGGCAAACAATGAAGACATCACCAATGCGATGGCAACCGGGCACAATACCAAAATGGCAGGCAAGCTTGCCGATAATATCTGCTCAAGACCGAAGTTCGCGATGATGCCCGTTAGTGAAACGACAATGGTAGCGGTTATAGCAAAAGGCGTATTAAACGTCTGTTGATAGTATTCCGCACAAGCGTTTGTCAGCCCCACCGTGGTAGTAAGGCAGGCCATCAAAATAATCGCCGCCAACAACCATTGGCCATAAACCCCAAACTCCCCCGCGACATAAAGCGTTAAGATCTCTCCTCCATGGGAGGCATCAGCGGCAACCGACATAGACGTAGCACCTACATACCCCATCGCGATATAACAGGCCGACATAAGCAAGGCGTATATCACGGCAACTTGAACCGACACCCGAGCAACCTGAGCTGGCTCTGAAACACCTTTGCTGTTGATAGTGCGGATAATCACCCAACCGAAACCAACCGCAGCGATCGCATCCATCGTCATATAACCTTGGATCAAGCCACTGATCACCGGTCTAGTGAGGTACTCTCCCGTTGGTGGCATAGGGCTCGCTAGGGGGTTAATGATGGCTGCCAGCGCCAAAGCTACTAACATCAAGATTAAAATCGGCGTCATGACCTTGCCAATATAGTCGACCAAACGCCCAGGCTTACAAGCGAGCAATAGCGTTAAACCACAAAAGAGGAGCGAGAAAGGCAGTAAGTAATCTTGGCTAAGAAATGGCTTTACCCCCATCTCATAAGCAACATTGACCGCTCGAGGCATACCAAAAGCAGGCCCAACGGTGGTCAGCAGCAAAACCCAGAATCCCATCGCCATCCACGGAGGCAAAGTGCGGGTTAAGTTTTTGCTACTATTTAGGCGCCCAAGAACGATGAGCGTCATGGCCGGCAGACCAACGGCGGTAATCAGAAACCCTGCAACTGCAGGTAGCAAAGCCGTACCGGCTTGCTGGCCAAGAGAAGGAGGAAAGATCAAGTTTCCTGCGCCAAGAAAGAGCGCGAAGGTCATTAAACCGGTAGCAAGTAAATCGATTTTTTTCACTGTTCGTGTCCTGTTTTGTTTTATTTAGGACCGTCAGTAAAGCTGAGAAGAAGAGTGGGAAAGAAGGTTATCCTCCGTCAGCTTAGGCTGACGGTAGGTAGTCGTCAGCCTAGTGAATAATCACCATAATGACTGAGACGACGACTTGAGTTGCACGCAAAACAGCGCGATTAAGCGTTAAGGTAGCTTTGGCTGTTTTCATGGTGAATTCCTTATGGATAATTTCGGCAACACCGACAACATATAAACTTTTGAACTGGATGTAAATAGATAAATAGAGATTTATTTTATAGATCTCTTTCAACAAAGAGCGAGCGACGCTCGCCCTTCACCGAGTTAGCCTTAAACCAAATTATGGGTGAATTAAGCGCACCAGCAGCGAGCCCGCTTCGCGAAGCGACTCCGAGTGAACACTCAAAACCGTGCCTGATTCTGGGGCGTAGTACTCCATCAACACATCGCCAAAGAGGTCATACTGAGTGGCAATTAGCTCTCCTTTGGTCACTTGTTGCAGCAACTCAACATGCGCTAATGAAAAGCCACCCTGCTGCGCTCGAACCGAACTGACACTGTGCCCTTCGATGCATTGAGCTTGTTGACTCAGTGGCAAAGGATTGGCCTTAATCATCAAGCGGTTGATAAGAATGTTCTTCATCCCCTCTACCGCTCGTTGAATGTATTGGGGCTCAGTGAGCTTGCCAGTGCCGACTTCCACTGTAATACAAGGCACGCCATGTTGGTTCCACACCGTTTCTAACACGCCGTCATCGCCGGGATCGTTCAAGATACAATCGGGGCCCATAAGGCGCGCCATGTCTAACGCTGGCTGGAGACGAAAATCGGCAAAAACATAAAGTGGATAGGTAGCGCCACGGGTTTGAGTATGCAGATCAATGGTGAAATCTGCGTTATCTTTCAGTAAGTTATTCCACAACTTATACAAGAAGCGATTCGCCCCATCGCCCTCTGCTTTGCCTG
>Ga0070724_10000531_pt1 | contig 26668 bp, 21 predicted proteins | sample tdDd001_FD_67278 | JGI IMG/M metagenome (GOLD analysis project Ga0070724, IMG submission 67278) | Marine sediment microbial communities from the Atlantic coast under amendment with organic carbon and nitrate - tdDd00.1 | ecosystem: Environmental > Aquatic > Marine > Coastal > Sediment | place... | reverse complement strand
CATGTCCATAATTCTGTCACAAACACTTTCCGAGCATAAATAGGTTGGCTCCTCATAGTCCAGTTTGCTTTTTCTAGTAATGGTTATGGTAATCTCAGGTGCCATTTGCTCAAAAGGTTTTTTAAGTACTGCTGTATACAGTGCTTCCATTGCATTCTCGTCGAATTCTCTTGGAATCAGGGCATCCGTTTCAATAATCTCAAGGTCATCCATACCACCTAATTTCTCAAAAGTTTCAGCCACTTTATCATCAATATCGCTATGGATATACTTCTGATCCAAGGGCAACTGCTCTTTAATCTTAGCCATGACTTTATCATAAGCTTCTTTAAGCGCCTCTAGTTTCTCCTTGTCGCCATCTGCCATTAGGAGTGTTAAGCGCTCGACTTCCTCTGCTACTTTCCCTGGATTGACATCCTTATCCAAATCCACTTCAATCTTTTCTGTGCTTACCAACATCCATTGTCTATCCTTCATCAATTGTCGAACATGGGCTTTTACCGCCCCATTCGTCATAGATTGATCTTTAATTTCTCCACGACTTATTGATGAAAACAACCACCGCGTCTCTTGGTTTGCGTTCATTGTGGCGCCATCCTTACCTATTTTATAGGATCCATTTTGAATTCGTCCAAAAGATTGCTTCTGAAAAAATTGGTTAATGTCATTGTTATGTATTTGTTGATACTTGTTATTGCTCATCACGTTATTGTTAACGCGTAAACCTACGTTAACGCTGTTCGTCCTTGATATGCGCATCCACACACCTCCTCTATTAACAGTATACATGTTTATTGGTGTAATTTCTAATTATTGTAAATCTTGTGTGTCTAGTTACAAAAAAAATAAGGGTCTCCCCTTATTTTTCAGTTTCTTCACATTGACTAAAATCTTCTATAATACCCACTTGGATCTTTTTCAGCAATTTGTTCATTATCTCTTTTTCATCTTCTGATAATGCAGAGACTAATTTATGACTAAATTCTTTATGAAAATCTGACACTTCATCAAGGACTTCCTGACCCAAATCTGTTAAAACTGCTTTTGTTGATCTTTTATCTTCCTCATTTTCACGTTTTTCTACGTAGCCATCCTTGACCATTCGTTCGATCAGGGTTGTCATATTCGCACGGCTGACCAACATCATCTTTCCTATTTCATTTAGAGGAATGCCTTCTTTGTTTTTGCCCAACAACAAGAGCACAAAAAATTTCGGTTCCGACAATTGATATTGGTTGTAAAACTTTTTATATACCAACCGCATAAGCTCTACTGTTCTTGCTAAACTGATAATTGTTTGACCTGATGAGAATTCAACAAAGCTGTATGCATCCATGTATGCTGTCAACTCATCCATATTTCTTTTATTCACCTTATGCCTCCACAGATTTATTAAATGCTTTAAGTCCTATAATCAACCATACTATACCAAAACAAACCAGTCCAATCAAGGTCGCACTAAATCCTACTGGGAATACACCCTTTATAATATAATCTCTTAATGGTGACACCAAATAAACAAGTGGCCACAATATTTTTGCAAACAGTGACACAGCTGCTGGTGTCTTAAATGCCGGCCATACATAACTCGCCGTTAAGAATGTCGGTAATGACATCATCATACAAAACTGAGTCGCTCTTAATCGATCATTGGTCACTTTTCCAATTGTAATCGCTATGCCAACCAAACAACATAAATACAAGAAAACCAATCCCGTAGCAACGATTCCACTGCCAAGCAGGGCTATGTTCAGCGAATACTTGAGTGCCATGAAGCATAACAGATAGGTTATCGTTCCAATAGCAATATGAATAAGCGCTTTGAACAACAGATTGCTTCTGTCTTCAATATAATTCACAACAAATATTGAAAGAAACAGTTGCTGTACAAGAACCAGTATCATCCCCGGCATCATATATGTCTTGTAAGATAGTTTTGAGTCCCAAAGGGTTCTAGAATTCATCTTAAAGAGCTGAGCATAATTCGATGCCAGTCGCGGTGGTACATTTTTTCCTTCAAGGAAACTTATGGACACACCCGCATTAACCGTGTTCAGAATTTCCGACCCTGTAGCAAGCACATTGTTACCAATGGCAACATTGGTGCCGTCAATAATAAGGGCCGCAGTCGAGCCTTTTTTCGCCTTAATGTCTTTTTCAAAATCCGGTGGGATAAATAAACCCAGACTTGCTTTACTATCGTTAAGAACTGTTTCTAAAGCGCCCATGTCTTTGACAATATAATCCACACTGTATCGATCATTATGATCAAATTCGTCGACAATCGAGCGCGACAAGGAACTTTGGTCTAAATCAAGTATTGCGATTGGCACATGATTTAAGTAATCGTTACTATAGACATATCCAAATAAATAGGTGAACACTAGAGGTCCTAACACCATAAATACAAGGTTTGTAGGCTTTGATAAAAATTTCTTTAATTCATCTACTAGTAAGCTAATTTTCAAGGACCATCGCCTCCTTCGCTATTTTAGATGTCATTACTCTTTGGGCAATAAAACTTGTGATAACACCGACAAGAATCATCAACATACATACTGATAAGCTATGTGTGTAAGTTGAATAATGTCCCTCAAGCAACCATGCTCTCAAGAAGCTACCGTAATAAGTAAAGGGCATCAAGGTTGCAAGTTTCTGTATTGGCGCTGGCATTGCAACAAGCGGCCATGTGTATCCACCAACAATCGAACTCGGTATGAAGTATACTGCAGCGACCTGAGTCGCAAAAACTTTGTTCTTGAAAACTGTCGATAGCATCATGCTAAGACTTACAACAGCACCGCTAAATACAAATGTCAATGCAATAAGACCTAAAACGCCACCTCTAAACGGCACATCAAAAATCGATGTCTGTACTAAGACCATCAATAAAATCGATACCGTCCCAGCTGTCGTGTACCCTAAAAGCTGTTTTAGAAAGTTTACTTGAAATCCTTTTGAGTCAAAGTCTTCCGGTATAATAACCGAAGCTGTCGACATTACGATACCTACTTGTATTAACGCAGCAATTAAACCTGGCATCAAGAAGTTTACATAGTTTCTCGTTGGATTGCCCAATATTCTCGACGTTATGCTTATAGGCGCCGCTACATGAAATGCTTCTGTTGTAGATAAATCAAATTTCGCTTTAAAGGTATTGATCATTGCTCCTATTTTAGTTGTCAACAATATTTCAGTTCCCTGAATTTTTGTAAATGCTGCAGACGACAATTGCGTTCCATCTACCAAGCTGAGAATCGTTGGAGATTTGAACCGTTTTAAATCTTTGGTAAAATCTTGTGGAATAACAAGCCCATATAAGGATTCTCCAACCGCCATCGACTGTTCAACTTCTTCCGCTGAATCTGCGTATTTAACGATTTTAAATGTCTCTGTCTCATCAAAACTTTTAACTATTTGGCGAGTTAAGGCTGTTTGATCGCCCACATATACCGCCATGGGTATATCCATAAGTTGCTTTTCATTCATCATATAACACGTAATAATATTAATTAAATGCGGAATAAGAAATATGAGTATCAGTGGCATCATCCACTGTTTTAAATGTTTTTTCATGAGTTGCCTCCTACTGTTGAGGCGTTACAAAAGCTGTCATCCCCGGTCTAAAGATATGATCTGGGTTCTCTAATTTCACTTTTACACCATAAGTCACTAAATCGAAATCGCCATTTTCATTGCTCGCCTTTTTTACCGCAAAGTCAGCATTCTGATTAATTCTAGTTACTGTTCCTTCAAATTCTTCACCTTCGTATGCAAGTGTTGTTACCTTCACTTTTTGACCTTCCTTGAAAGTTGAAATTCTCTTTTCATCAACATTAATCTCTACCCAAGTGTTATCAAGGTTCGTAATAGTTGCGATATTCATTCCAGTCGATACCATTTCACCTTCGCTCGTATTCAGCAATGTCACTATGCCTGAAAGAGGAGATTCAATACCAGCATCATCCAAATAAGTATCCACTTCTTTTATGCCGGCTAACGCCTGTGCGTATTGACCTTCTGCAGCTACAACTGCACTCGCCGCTGCTGATACAGTTGCTGAAGCAGCCTTGATATCTTCAATTCTTGCGCCTTCATTTGCCATACCCAATGTTTCTTTAGCAACAATCATAGCTGTTTCAACTTCTTCTAGTTTCGCCAATGAAACAACACCATTGTCATATAAGTCTTTAACGCGGTCATAATTTTTCTTATAAATGTCATAACCAGCTTGGGCTTTTGCAACATCTTGACTTCTCGCGCCTGCTTTGGCCTTATCAAGTACTGCAGTTGCAGCTTCTAACTGCGATTTTGCAGCTTCCACAGCAGCTTCAGCAGCTTTCGATTGAGCTACAACACCTTCACGTTTTGCAGAAATGTCTTTCGCATCAATTGATGCAATAAGATCTCCTGCTTCTACTGTAATACCTTCTTCTATAGCTACTTCCAAGACGCGTCCTGGAATCTTCGCATTGATATCCACGTCTTCTGATTCTATAACCCCTTGAAAATATGGTCTTTCGGCTGCACTTGTCGTACACCCTGTACATAACATCAATACTGCTGTTGCACCAGCAATAACATTTAATAATCTTTTATTCACTTCATTTCCTCCTTATAATAAACGAGCGTTTACTTTTACAGATAAAAATAAACACATGTTTTGTGTCTTCATAAGTATAAGCGTATTCTTCAATTTTGTAAATATGTTTACTAAATTTCTTTCAAAAAAAATTAAACGCCAAAGATCACTCCTTGACGTTTGCATTTATTCTCTTCTTAATAATCGTACTGTACTGATACATTTGCAGTGATTGTTAAATCACCTGCTTCAATAGGTGTCGCAAGCGATTTTTCCGCCACGTCCATATCCATAGAGTAATTAGCTCTCACAGCACCACCATAATAATTTGATTCAGAAACGTTGAATGGGATACTTGGCTTCTTACCAAATGTTGCCATAATAGTAGTCGCTTTACCTTTAGCACTGCTCATAGCATTTTTTAATGCTTCTTGATAATATTTCGACTCATCTTTGATACCAAAGCTAATGCTGTTAATTTTATTAGCGCCAGCTTTTGAAGAAGCATCGATAATAGCACCTACTTTTATTATATCATTTACTGTAACAGTTAATGTATTTGAAACTACATAGTATTCTTCTTGAGTTTCGTCGCCATAGTTTCTGTTCTTATAAATATTGTACTGAGATGTTTGTAATTCGTCTTCTGTGATGCCAAGGGCCTTAATCGCTTTGCTGACTTCATCCATCAATCGTGCATTACTTGATTGAGCAAAAGCTGCATCTGTATCTTGAGTTTCTACACCGATATTGATTGTCGCCATATCCGGTTTTACTGTAACTTCACCGACACCTTGAACAGTTACTAATCTCGTTTCAGTTGCTTCATCAACTGCATATGATTGAGTCGGCAACATGTTACCGCCTGTAAAAAACGTTAATCCCAACATTGTTAATACACAAATTCCAATTATTACTTTCTTCATTTTCTCCACCTCTTATATAATTTTCTGAATACGATTCCGCCTACTAATCCTACTGGTAATAGTACTGGAATAGCTGATACTAGCCAAATAATGAATACTTCCATTGTGTCGACCATACGATTCACCGTATAAATAAAGCCTTCTTTTGCCTTGGTAAGCATATCTTTATCTACAGGTTTCACGTTGATTTTTAAATCTTCTACTTCTGTCATATTGATCGTAACAGTCGACAATGTCACTAAATCCTCCCAATCTGCAAGAACACTTTGGAAACGATTAATTTCACTTCTTACACGACTGAGTTCTCTTTCAACTTCAATAATGTCTTTGATTTCTTCCGCTTTACCCATGATTTCTCTTAACTTCGCTTCTCTAACTTCAAGGTTCTTCACTTCAGCGGTTGTGTCTCTGTACCGCTTTGTTATATCGTTGGCATTGCTAGAGTAATTTGTAATATTACCAAACTCCCCTAATCGTCCAACAAATTGATCAAAGAATTGATGCGGAATGCGTAGGGTCATATAGCCACTCTTCTTGTTTTTTGTATCATCATATCTATCATAAATATAGTAGTACGATGATGTATCACTGATATAACCACCCATATCGTCCACCATGCGGTAAATCTCCGTACTTGTCGCATCGTAGTCATCAATATCCATGCTTAAATTAGCTGTCTTGATAATCAATCGACCTGTAAACTTCTGCTCTTCAGAATCCGTTCCCTGATCCGAATCAGTCGTACTTATTTCTTGTTCGTTGACACCAAAGGTTTCTCCATTTTCAGCGCCCGACGACTTCAATGTATAATTCGCTGAATCAGTTGCTATTATCGGATCTACAGCTTCGTTAAAGGTGACGCTCACTTCACCTGCTCTAGTATTTTCTGTGATTGTAGCTATGGTAGGGGCTGCGTCCTTTGCCATTTCCATTGCCATTGGTTCACTGGTTGCAGCACCGTTATAATCATCTGCATAAAACTCTTCCGATGCTTCATAAACAGCGCTTTCATCAGCTGATTGCAGTTGATTGATGCTTGGTAAAAGTCCACTGTTCCCAATGACCAGTACTGCTGCTAAGGCAACACCACCAAAAGATACAGCCATTTTAACCTTTGGACCCGACCACAATGTTTCCTTGATTTTATCTATCCATGTTTCTTTCTTTTCTGCAGATGCTTCTATTAACTTGACATGTAACTCATCTTCAAAGCCATCCGGTAATTCCTTCATTTGCATCCCACCTAACAAGTCTTTTAACGCATTTATTTCTTCATACATTTCCTGACAATGGGTACAAGTTTCCATATGTTTCAGTAACTCTTCTTTTTCCTTTTTATCTAATCTATGATCAACATATAAATGTATTTGATCTTCATAACGATCACAATTCATTCTTTTCGCCTCCTTTCTATCAGTATTGTTCTGAAAGAATCAAGTGTTTTTTCTCCATCAATATTTTTTTCAATTGACCGCGTCCACGATTGATTCTAGACTTGACTGTCCCTATCGGTTCCTTAATCACTTGACTGATTTCCTCATAGGACATGCCTTGAATATCCCGTAGAACGATAACCATTCTATTGGCGTCAGGTAGCGTGTTGATGGCTTCCTGAACCACATGGCTGACTTCATTTCTTTCAACAATTCGTGAAGGATTCAATCGTTCATCACCGATTTCCATTGACATACTACCATCGTCTGTTTGAATCTCTTTATCGAGAGATATTGTCGCTTCTTTTCGTTTTTTTAATTCATCTTTACAAGTATTCATCACAATTCTATAGAGCCATGTAGAGAAACTCGAGGTTTCCTTAAACTTATGAATCGACTTATATACCTTTATAAGTGCCTCTTGCGTAATATCTTTGGCATCCTCCTCGTTACCGAGCATCCGGTAAGCAACGTTATAGGCATATACTTGATAATTTGAAATTAATAACTCGAAGCTTGCAATATCCCCATTTTTTATCTTCTTGAGTAATAAAGCTTCGTTGTCTGACAACTTTGTTCACTCCTTTCATTTAAAGGTGTAAGTTTTTCTTTTATATCTATTAGACGACACCCATTAAAAAAAGTTCCCTATTATTAAAAACTTTTTCAAATAAATTTATAATAGATATTTCACTGTAGCATTATTCTTATTATAACCATTTTTCTCTAAGTAAAAGAAGTTGTTGCCATTTTGTAAAAGTTCTTTAATAATTCCCTTCATCTGGGTTGATTAGTAGCACAGAACTATCAATTCGATAATTATCTGATTCTGGTAATATACCTGAGATCCATAAACGATCACCTACTGATATTTCTTCTGTGTTTCCTACAGGAACTTCTGTATCCTCATTGACCAACACAATATACTCCGATCCTAAATCACTTGCAAAAGCAATGGTCAACAACCGTTCTTCTGTTACAATGGATTTAATTGTGCCTCGAAGGTTCCATACAGAAGAGATTTTCTCTGTATCAAGAACTGCCGATTCGACAGTCAGCTGCTTTTCTTCATCTAGCATCCATACCCTTCCAGTAAAGGTCGCAATTGCACCAACATCAAACGAAGTCTCATCACCAACAATCTCACTGGAAACAGCACTCATTGTCACTGAATACATTTCTCCATCTGCTTCCACTGTTAATGTCTTCCCGTCAATTCCGTTTTCTACAGCGGTAATCGCCCCTTTAATAGTATGACTCTCATCCGCCAAAACTTCCTCTGTCAATTCGCAAGCTAACTGGCCAGTTCCTTCCTGTGTATCATTATTTGTTGAGGTCGATGCAGAGCATCCTACTATACTAGTTGCAACTATACCAATGCATACTATGATGCTCAATGTCTTTTTACCTATCACTTTATTCACTCCTACTTTTTCTTTTTTTAACGCCGTTATACAAGATTAGACGACGGTTATTAAAAAAAGTTCCATGAGTTCTGAAAAAACTTGTGTGCTATTCTTGTTTTTCACGTACATAAAAGCAGGTCGCATCGAGCGACCATGCACTTTACTCATTTTCTTCGAAAACTCGGCCAAAAAAAATACCAACCCACGCAATGCGTAAGTTGGCTCTCTTAATATAAATTACCCATCCCTATGCTAGTGTGCTTACTAAAAGGGTTTCCTCAATAGGAATTCGTGTTTCCAATTTGTAAGGATGGAAGAAAGATTCTATTAAATTGGTTGTTTTATCTATTTCCAACGATGCCTTATGCATAAAGTCATTATTAAAATAATAACGTAAATCTACTGCTCGTAAGATGATTTTGTTGTCTTCTTCTACTTTAAAGACATGATAGTTCTTAGACCAATCTACAAAATGCTTTCCAATATTGGATTGATGGAACAGCTCTTCTAGTGCACGGTCTAATTTCTTGAATCGGTTTGTTTCTTTAAATCGCTGAGTCAAATTGTTATAATCCCCGACAATATTATGCTCTCCTGTTCTCACAATATAATCCCATTTATAGAAATGTTTTAAGCCAGGTAATACCGTGACATCTTCCAATCCATCTAAATGGTAATGATTAATTATTTGACGTCTCGCACGTTCTCTCAACAAATATCGTCCACCGATATAGGCAAAGAAGATTGCACCTACGATTGAATTACTAACGATATCATTGTATCTATTAAAGATTAAAAACAACGTCAATGACCATATAACCGGATCATATAATGTGAGCAAACTAATTTTCCGCTTTCGTCTGAGTAGCCGTGCCCCGTACGAATTCATCATATCAAATACCGTATGCGAAACCCCGCCGAAGAAACTCCAAAGGAATACTTGCAAAACATTCATATCATTGAAAAAATAACTTAAACCGATTGTAATGACAAATGCAAATCCCAACAATGCTGGTATACTATGGGATACGCCTCTGTGTTTTCTAATATATTCATAATCATTTTTTGTAAGTTTTACCACTACATCTAAATCTGGTACAACTGCGCCTATGGCACAGCCAATTGATACAGGGTTTGTCAATGCTACAGGATTTCCTGAAAAAGCAGATAGACCAAGCCCAATCAATCCATGAGTAACTGGATCCATTAAATCCTCCTTAGAAACCAATGTTATGTAAACCATATCTCGTATTTCTAATTATATCAGAAAATTCGTATCATTTGGAATTTATTTTATAATCTTAAAGAATTCTTTACAATTATAAAAGGGTTAACTGATTCTACTACGCATATCAGAAGCCTTTTGGAAGAAGTCATAGACACCGTTTCGATCTTCTTGTTCCAAGAGGTCTGACAAAACATTCATTTCATCCTTCAATTTGTTGACCTGAGTCAATATTTCATTTTTGTTCATCAGTACAATATCAGACCATAGATCTGGAGAACTTGAGGCTATTCTTGTGGCATCCTTAAATCCTTCACCCACATGTTCTAAAACACCTTCCGTAGCGCTACTTGACAACAAATTTACTTGAAGCGCTGCCAATAGATGTGGCACGTGACTGGTCAGGGACATTAACGTATCGTGTTCCTCGCTGTCCATTATTGATGCCTTCGCCCCTATTAATCCTACAAGTTCCAGAACTTTAGCAGTGTCAGAGACTTTATTATTGAATGGAATAATGTAGTATGGTTTATCGACAAAAAGCGAAGACACGCCATTTTCAAATCCTGTTTTCTCAGATCCTGCAAGAGGATGACCTCCAATGAAATTCAGTTTATTATTTTTAACATAGTCATGGATGAAATCACATTTTTTTACACTGCCTACGTCTGTAATAAGTAAGCTTGAGTCAAGTGCCAACAACTCCCCGATAATCTCCTCATAAAATCTTAAATGAGTGGCTATGATCACCAAGTCAGATCCTTTGACGAGGGCGTTAATTTCCGTACCACCACTTGTTATGAGTTTGTGTTGTAATCCATAGGCAACAGACCTTAAGTCTGCATCTATACCTACAATTTCACCATCAAAAGATGAGGCATGAAGAGCTTTTACAATAGAACCACCAATTAGTCCTAGGCCTATAACCGTTATTTTAGATAGCTTGTTTGACAATGAACTCACCTCCCCCAAATGCATTATGGGTCATCCCATTAAGTTCATCCATCAATCCCATGAATAGTTCAGGATTCAAACTTTGTGGTCCATCACATAATGCTTCCTCTGGTTTATGATGCACTTCAATCATCAGACCATCACCCCCAACGACTACTGCTGCTTTTGCCATTGGCGACACCAACTCTCTGATGCCTGTTCCATGTGAAGGATCAACGATAATCGGCAAATGCGTCAATTGCTTGATTAGCGGAATTGATGCCAAGTCAAGTGTGTTACGCATCATTGTCTCAAAAGTACGAATGCCACGTTCACATAAAATTACTTGGCTATTTCCGTTTGCCATAATGTATTCAGCTGACATTAGGAATTCTTCGATTGTTGACGACATGCCCCGTTTTAGAAGAATTGGTTTATCTGATTTTCCTGCACGCTTTAGCAAAGAAAAGTTAGACATGTTACGGGCCCCAATCTGCAATATATCAGCATATTTTTCAACTAAATCAAAAGTATCAATTTCCATCACTTCTGTGATTACAGGCATGTTGAACTTATCTCCGGCTTCTCTCAATAGTTTTAAGCCTTCTTCACCTAGACCCTGGAAAGCATATGGGGATGTTCTCGGTTTGAAAGCGCCACCTCTAAGAATATGTGCACCTGATGCTTTTACGCTAGCAGCCGTTTTCATAATTTGCTCTCTTGACTCGATAGAACAAGGTCCTGCCATCATTGCAATATGACCGCCACCAATTTTTACGCCACCCACTTCAACAACTGTATCTAATAGATTTTCATTTCTTGCAACCAATGGAGCTTTTTCACTAATTTTCTTTAACATGTTCTTCACCTTCACCTTTCCCCAACAACTATTGTATTATTTAATCAACCTCTAGTGTATTCATTCATATCAAACTTGTTTCAACGATCTTGAGCTGCAGAGAACTCGTCAGCTCTCTGGGCTCTAACTAGATAACTTTGAACAGCCGAGAACCTGTCGGTTCTCTGAGCCATACCTAGCAAACTGGAACAGCCGAGAACCTGTCGGTTCTCTGAGCCATATCTAGCAAACTGGAACAGCCGAGAACCTGTCGGTTCTCTGGGCCATACTCAGAAAACTGGAACAGCCGAGAACCTGTCGGTTCTCTGGGCCATACCTAGCAAACTGGAACAGCCGAGAACCTGTCGGTTCTCTGGGCCATACCTAGCAAACTGGAACAGCCGAGAACCTATCGGTTCTCTGGGCCATACTCAGAAAACTGGAACAGCCGAGAACCTGTCGGTTCTCTGGCTCGCGTTACGCGGCCAATGTGTCTGTAGCATTCATCCAAAATATGAGAATACATTCTCATGTTTTGGATGAACGCTACAGACACGCTGTTCTTGTTTATCACGTAAAAAAAGAGCACCCCCAACGGAATGCTCTTAAACAGTCTAAATTTCTCTTGTTATAATTTTCCCTTAAGTGGATATTGCATATGATTTTTTGTATGACGAATAACTTGCGCTAAAATAATAACTAGCCCAAGTAAAACCATAAAAATAATCGTATGCAGTTGTGGTCAATTGATTTGCTAATTTCATCATGTTGAACACCATCCATTTAGTATATTGTTTGTAGTATAGTCTCATTTTTCAGTCAGGTCAATCTTTTTTTTGTTGAAGGCTTATGGCTTTTTTACTTTTTTTCAAAATCCAGTGCCCAGTAGATACCAAATTTATCTGTTACTGACCCAAATTTCGCACCCCAAAACTGATCTGCTAAAGGCATTGTAATGGTGCCTCCTTCTGCTAGTGCAGCATAGGCAACATCGATGTCCTGTTCGCTGTCAAATTCTACAGTAACTGTAATTCGACTATGTTCAACTGGAGGTGATATTAAATCATCACTAAAATAAATTGTATTGTCTTTAAACGTAAGTGCAGCATGCATTACTTTATCCATTTTATCCTCAGGAATTGGCATATCTTCCGAAGGTGGCATTTCACTATACCGTTGAATCATAATCTCTGCATGAAATATTTTTTTATAAAACTCTAACGCCTCTTCACAATTACCGTAAAAATTTACATATGGAATAACTTTCATTCTTTCGCTCCTTTCTTTTCATCACTTCACTCTAGTTGACGAGTAATCTCTGAACATTCCGATACGGTCATATTTCATATCTGTCAAGACTTGACCGTCCAAAGTGGCTATCGCCCACTTGTTACCGTCATTTGAAACAGCAAGCTTTCCATAACCTGCTCCCCTTGCTTTGGTATATGGTAGAGCTTTTTCTTGACCAGACACTTTATCTAACAATGTACTTTTGTCGCTTTGCGTCAATAAGTACATTGCTTCATCTATTCTTGAAATACTTGTATAAGCACATGGAAATACAACTTCACCCATTAAATCCAATAATCCTGTATGATAGTTGCCTTCTGTTTTTTGAACAACGTATATACCATCACTCATCACGTTTACATAAGCATATTTCGTTGGTTTTATAAGCCAATGAAAGTCCGCATTCATAAGCCCAGTATGGGCACCTAATGAAATTGCAAAGTAATCTATCCCGTTTTTCGTAATATGATTAATACCATCCACTTCAGGTGAAATAACAAATGTTCCAACCCTGTTGATCAGCCCTTTTTTGCCACCGACACTTACAACTGCAAAATTTTTATTAAATGGCATGCCATGTGAAAACGTTGGAGGAATAACCACCTTTTCGGTGCGATCCATGTAACCCCATTGGTAACTACCCGTTTCACTACGTACAGCAAAGCTAATTAAACCCTCTGACTCTATGCCTATATTGACATAAGGTGTTTTGGAAACAGATCTTACTGATAATGTGAACCCATCGTAATCTATCAATCGCCACTGACCAATGGAATTCCTAACGGCATATAAATTCTGTCCCACTTTATGCCCCATTGTACCGGGACTATACTCTAACAATGTCTGTCCATTATTTATATCTTTTATTTGTACACCATAAATCCCTGCCATTTCCGAATCCAGTAACCCTGCATTCACATGATAGTGTATGACAGATTCAGATAAGTATGTCAGTCGTGCAGCATATGCAGTTTCAACAATTGTTCCATCAGCCACTACGCGGCCTTGAGCACCATTTGGAATTTCATATATATAAGAGCCAAACTTTTCATCAACAATTCGACTACCTTCTGGCAAATCAAACGGTACCACTGATATCAATCTACCGTCAGAATCAGTCTGGCGTAGACCCGCTCCATTGACTAACTGATAACCACCGCTCATTTCGGTTATTTTGTCATAGACTGGCGGTTCTAATACTTCATCTTTGTAGTTTTTAAGCCCGTATAGAAAAATCGGTACATTGATAACTTGGCCATTCATTTCCTTTTGGCGCATTGTCACTTCTGCAAAAATTGTATTTTCATAATAGAAAGAGCCTTCCAGTACATCCTTCTTAGTTTCAAAGTCTATATGGTGACCATATTGATCAACAACATAAGTTGATTCACCTTCACCTACAGTCACATATACAAAATCATCAGCCGCAAAATTGACACCAGCACATAGCCCTATACACATTAGTATCATCAACAATTTCCTCATAACTACCCCCTTAACATTCTATTTATATCCAAGTCCTGAGAAAATATGCATCCACTATTAATAAATGAAATCATATTGTAATATAGGGCTTTTGTGGGGAAGCAAGGGTAGGCGAGAATCATATATAGTGGTAACTTTTCGCTTAATGCGAAAACCGTTTAATTTTGCATCTTGGATCGTGCTGCAAAATTTGCACTGTTTTGGTAACTTTTCGCTTAGTGCGAAAACCGTTTAATTTTGCATCTTGGACCGTGCTGCAAAATTTGCACTGTTTTGGCTCGTGTTGTGTGCTGTAAGAAAGAATCTCTTACGACAACAAGAATAGCCATGCATGCTGCACATGCATTGGCTCGCGTTGCATGCTGCAAGTAATCATCGCTTGTGACAACAAGAATAGCCGAGAACCTGCGGTTCTCTGGCTCGCGTTGCGAGCCTAATAAGCTAAAAAGGACAGCCCCAAAGACGAGAGCGCGCTCTCGTCTTTGGGGCTGTCCTTTTTAGCTTGCTATTCTTGTTTATCACGTAAACGAAGACAAGTCCGGGGAGACTTGCCTTCGTCATCGCTCGGGGAAGCGATGTTATACTGATGCCGCGTTATCACGTTCTAGGGAGATTGAAGTAGAACTTATGTTTTAGGGTTCGATAACGTCAACACATATCATGTTATAACACTCTATATTAAAGCAATTTTCGTGCCAACTATACTAAAAATTCAAGAATGTCTATTTTTCAACATGTTTGAGTCTTTCGCTCTTCTTTTCAACCATTAAATAAAACAAGCCCACCCTGCAAATTTTGCAGGGTGGGCAATTATTGCCTAATTATCTTCAGCATATTGTTTAATTTTGTATCGGAGATTTCGCTCACTAATGCCTAACTGTTCTGATGTTTTTCGTCTATTACCATTGTTATGCGCTAAGGTTTGTTCAATCATCATGCGTTCGACTTCCGCCAACGTGGACCCCAATGGTACAGGGACTATTTTTGATGATCTTTTCATTGTCGTCGCATCGTCACCACTGATAAGTTCTGGTAAATCCCCAAGTTCTATGACTGCATTGCTGGCAAAAACAACTGATCTCTCTATAATATTTTGAAGTTCTCTTACATTCCCAGGAAATTCATATTGTTCTAAAGCATTGTAGGCTTCTCGACTAATACTCTTTATTGGAATATTAAAAGTTTCAGAGGTCTTATTAATAAAATGTTCTATTAACAATGGTAAATCTTCAATACGTTGATGCAGTGGTGGCATCGTTACTGAAACGACGTTTAACCTAAAGTAAAGGTCCTCTCGGAAATTTCCCTTTTTAACTTCTTCCTTTAAATCTTTATTTGTAGCTGCAACAATTCGAACATCAATTTTTTTGCTCTTTTCAGAACCAAGGGGAAATATCTCCATCGTCTGTAAAACCCGTAAGAGTTTAACCTGTGCATGTAGATCCATTTCACCAATTTCATCTAAGAACAAGGTCCCATTATTCGCGAGTTCAAATAAGCCCTTACGTTTCGCTGCCGCACCTGTAAAAGCGCCTTTTTCATAGCCAAACAATTCACTTTCTATTAAGCTACTTGGTATCGCACCACAGTTAACCACTTCAAAAGGCTGATTTTTTCGCTTGCCCCTATAGTGAATTTCTCGTGCTACCAGCTCCTTACCGGTACCACTTTGACCTTCTATGAGAACATTCATTTCGATATCTTTCACTTTATCAATGATATGATAGATGTTTTGCATTTTCTTCGATGTACCAATAATCTGCGGATTCTGGTAACGCTGTTCTACTTCCTTTTCAAGAAGACTCACTTTATCATTAAGGGTTTTAAAATCAATGGCCTTTTGTATCAAAAACGTTAACTTAGTTATATCTATCGGCTTAATGATATAATCATAGACCCCTCGCTTCATTGCCTCTATTGAAGACTCAACACTGGCATAAGCCGTCATCATGATAACGGCTGTGTGTTTGTTTTTTTGCTTAATTGGCCCTATTAAATCCAAGCCACTTATATTACCTAACTTTAAATCCAGTAAAACAACATCAAACACTTCTTCCTCAAGAATATGCTCAAGTTCATAGAGGTTATTGGCTGTGTGAACCTCATAATCATCTTCAAAAGCAAATTGAAGGGATGTGCATATTGTACGTTCATCATCTATAATAAGTATCTTTTTCATTACATTACCTCCGCTGTCATATCTTCTGGTTTCGGTAAGTAGAGTCGCATCGTCGTCCCTTCTCCTACCTTGCTGTCTACAGTCAAATAGCCATCATTTTCTTCGGCAAGCTGCTGGGCAATTGATAATCCCAACCCTGTTCCACTTGATTTCTTGGTGAAAAAAGGTTCAAAGATTATTGCCAAGTCCTCTTTGCGAATGCCGATTCCATTATCAATGACTTCAACATAATACCCTTGCTCGCCACTAACTGTCTTTATCTTTATGGTCGGATCAGAAGTCGATTTCACTGCTTCAATACTATTTATAACCAAGTTAATCAGAATTTGCTTAAACTGCTGGCTATCCATTCTTACATAGCACATTGGTAACAACTGCGTTTCTAAATGAATTCCATTTTTCTTAAGCTCTCCCTCAACCAAACTCATAACTTCTACAATCGGACGATCCAATGTCGATACGGACATATGTGCTTCCCGAGGCTTTGCATACTCAAGTAATTCCGTGATCAAGCTGTTGAGACGTTCGATGACCATAGGAACATCTTTGACAATTTGCTCTTGGAATGCCTGGTTATCCATTTTTTTAGGGATCAATTCAATGTATGTCTTAATAGCCGTCAATGGATTTCTTATTTCATGAGCAATATTGGCTGTCAGTCTGCCGATGGACTCAAATTTATCCCTACGTTTGATTTGTTCATTGTTTTGACGTCTCACAGTGATATCCTCAAAGGTTATTGTAACGCCCTGAATTTGATCAACTGAATCTTTTATGGGAAAAATATTATATTCCATGATTCTTTCATGACCACCAATGGTAACAGTCGACTCATTATTTACATAGTGATTTCCTAGCTTTAAGGCATCATTAAACAGCGCCTGATCAACAAAGTCGATAAATGGTGTTCCTGTCAATGGCATACCAACTGAAATACTGGCTTCAATCTGACAAATATCAGATATATTTTTATTAACCGAGGTCACAATTCCTATTGTGTCAAATGTAATTAATCCCCCTGAAATACTGTTAATGATATGTTCCTTAAATAGATTCGACTGTTCAATTTCTCTTGTTCGTTTATCCACTTCATTTCTTAAAATTTTATTGACCCGCACAGTCATTAAAACAACGCCACCCAGTAATGCCAGTGTCGTTAAAAATGCATAACTATATTTCTTAAGCGCATCTCTAGTTGAACCAATCTCCTCGCCAAACCATTTGTTGTGGATTTTATCATATGTACCATTTCTCTTGATGATCTCTAATCCTTCATCTATTACAGTTAACAGGTCTTCATTCCCCTTTGCCACAGCTACCGCATAGTTTTTAGGTCGTATAGGCGAACCGATCATCTTCACTTGATCATGATACTGATACTTTTGTATCGAGTATAGACCCGTTTGTCTATTGCCTACATATGCATCTGCCTCTCCTGAAATTAATAGCTGAAGTGCTTCAAACTGATTATCGGATTGTAAAATGGTAACGTCATCAATTGAGTTCAACAATTCGTTGGCCACATCTTTTTCCTGTACGGATACCCGTTTGCTCGCTAGGTCACTTATAGATTTAATGTAGTCATTACCTTTTGGGATAAAAATCGTCTGTGACATGATCAAATAGGGTTGTGAAAAAGAAAATTGCCGGCTTCTTTCTGTCGTATTTGTAATCCCTTGAATCATATCTATTTCACCGAGTACAAGAGCCTTTTTAGCATCCTTCCAGGTCATGGGTTTGATCTCCATATCAAGACCCATTTCTATTGCAATAGCATGCATAATGTCAATATTAAACCCTTTGTATACGCCGTTGGTATCAACGTATTCAAAGGGCGGAAAATACTCATCACCTGCAACAATAATCGATTCTTTTTTGTATTGATGGGCATCCCCATAAACACCTATGTTCATACATAAACAGGCCAGCACTAGCAATACAATTATTTTTCTTTTGCTCATTAGCGCTTTACCTCCTTCAATACATCGTCATATATCTTTAGATAAACATCTAAGCTACTGAAATTCATTTCTTTTAATGCTTTAATATCATTATTCATCAACGCTTCATCACCGATACAAGCAAAAAGATATGCTCTATTAAGCAAAGCATCCGGTCGCGTACTATCTATATCGATAGCTTGAGTCAATAAAGATAGCGCCATTGCCTGATCCTCTTGCAAGGCATAAATTGCACTCAAATTGACGAACGCTTCATATGCGTTGTTATCCTCCAGTATTACTTCTTCATAATAGGCTTTACTCTTGTCATATGCCTTTTGATGGAAGTATATATTCCCTAATGCAGTCTTAGCCAGCGTAGAGGCAGTAGGATCTCCAGCTGCTTTCATGTAGGCTTCAATTGCTTTATCTTCATGGCCCAACTGTTCATAACTATAACCAATATCAAAGTAAACTACCCCCTCTGACATTGCCATATCAACGTCCTCATCACCATTATGCAATATCGTCAGGACCTTCATGTAATTTTCAAGTGCGTGTTCATAAGACTCTGTCAATAGCGCTTTTTCAGCTTCAGTGTAGTAGTAACTCAGTGGTTTAGGTGTATCTTTATTTATAGTACAGCCACCAACCATTAAAACTATTATAAAAACCAACACGGGTTTCATCATTTTTTTTATCATTATCATAATCATAATCTCCTAAGAAATCATTTCTTCTTACCTACCCTATTTATACCATATTACAGTGTAATAGCAAAGGAAGTCAGATGATATCAATCACATAACTTCCTCTATTTTATAACTTCGTATTTTCTTTATTCAGCTCTTCATACATCTGATCCGCATATTCCACTGCCGCAACATAATGTTCCGCTAAATCATTATATGAATATCCTATGGATTTAGCATAGGTTTCGGCATCGTCAAATTCGCCTCGTTCATAAAACAAGACCAAATTATAGCAATCCGAAAACATGGTCATTTTTCCTAAAAGGGTGTCACGGACACCATCAGAAAGTGGCAACGGGTCTATTATTGTTTCCATATCCATTTCCAAAATTGCATCAATAACTGACAAAGTACCTAACAACACAAGTTCATCTCTAAAAAAGGCGAACCTTGTCGAAGTAGCTATTTTGTCAAGCATGAACGAGCGCATCAGTGCATATTTGGACAATTCACTAACGCTTCCTTCACCGATATTTTGCACCATGGCCAAGGATAGCCACCTTGAAAATGATTTCAGTCCCAACATCGATATCGCATGTTGCGTTGAACTGATTTCATTCGGAATTCCTAGACTTGAGTTAACCAATTTCAATAACTTATAAGTCAATGAAACATCCACTTCAATAATCCGTGTAATTTTTAATATATCCGGTTCATCTTCAATCATTTCATTCATTAATTTAATGTATTGCAAAACACTGTCGTGAAATGTTTTTCTTTTTTCCATCAATGGTCGTGCAAAATAATACCCTTGAAAATATTGATAGCCAATGGATTTTGCCCATTCAAATTCCTCTTTGGTTTCTATTTTTTCAGCTAAAAGAACTTTTCCCTTTTTTCGAAGATCCCATGTCAGTTTTGCTATACCATCATATGTATTGTGTATAAAATCCACTTTGACGATATCACAAGCTTCAATCAGTCGTTCATACTTATACCCATCAACATAATCATCAGCAGCGCAAGTGTACCCTTGCTCTTTTAACGACTTGATTTTTTGAATAAATTGCTCATTCGGTACAATTGTCTCAAGAAGTTCAATAACCACTTGGTCCTTATTCAACAATTCTGCAACGCCAGATAGGATCAAGTGTTTATCAAAATTCACAAAAGCCAATTTATCCTCAACGAGTTTTTCAATCCCAAAAGTCAAAAATGAGTTAGTCAGTACAATCGATGTTGCTACATTTCCAGCTACCGATCGATCAAAACTATTTTCTAACCCGTTTCTATAAAGGAGCTCATATGCAACTACATTATTGTCACTATCAAAAATTGGTTGTCTCGCAACATATATCTCCATAACGCCTCCGCTTTAATCTTCATTTAAAGTTTCTACGATTTTATTATACTATATCTATAGACAACAATCTAATTAATCCGAGGGATAATTCTTGAGCCTAAATATATACCAAACGCTTTGCCGCTACCTCTTCTTAATATCCTACAATAGTTCTCTTCCATCTTATTCTCGATAATCATCAACTCGTCGTTTACAACCCGACAGGTCAATTCCTTACCATCAATAATAATTTTGACACCATCGCCACAGGCCTGTATTTCAGCTTTGTCGCCTTCTTCACTCTCATATCGTCCCAAAGTGTTCTCAATAGTCGCTTTTGACCAGAGCCCCTCAGGATACAGTCCAACTTTATATGATGGATATTGGTCATGTGCTAATCTGAGCGCAGCTATGCCAATAGATGTCGCCGGTACACCTCCAGTGTTGCATAAAACAACAACACCTTTTCCTGAGTCCTTTGAGTAACCGAAAAAGCTGGATACACCAGTCAATCCACCACTGTGTCCTGCATATCGAATACTCTCTAAATCACCAACAACGAGTCCATATCCGTATCCTTGATGCTCTTTGTATGAGATACGCTCTTTGGCCATTGCCTCTATCGATTTCTTGCTCAGTACTTGGTTACCATCAACCAAACCATCGTTTAAGAACATTCTTGTATAAACCATCAAATCGTTAAATGTTGATTTAAGTGCCCCGCCTCCAAGCAGGACAAAACCTAGATCTGTATAATCCATTGTCGTTTCTACGCCCAATGCTTTAGAGGTATACAAAGTTGATATATTCTCTTCTTTACCTGTACGAGCGAAATCGAAAAATGAATTGGCCATTCCCATGGGCCGCAACACATCCTCTTCTACAGCTTCGGCATAAGAGGTATATGTTGAAAACTTACGCACCAGATCCGTCAAAATACCAAAACTGAAATTGCTATAGCTAAAGCGCTTTCCAGGCGGTCCATTGAAGAATTCTGCCTGATTCAGTCTCTTAATAATCGATGCAATTCCTGCTTCAGCAAGTTCATCGCTTGTTGCAAGGTTAGCAACGTTATCGATGCCAAGATCACTTGCAAAATCCTTCATCAAGAAACGCTCCTGTGGAAAAAATCCTGCTCCATGACTCATTAACTGCCTAACTGTAGGTGTTCGTTCTTTTTCTAATGCCCAGTTTTCATAATACTGACTGATCGGCGCATCCAGGTCAATAAGTCCCTTTTCTACTAACTGTAATATGCCAATAACCGTAAAGGATTTCGTGATCGATGCAATACCGAATATTGTATCTCTATCAATAGGCAACTCTTGTTCAACATCTCTGTAACCAACAGTGTACTCATAGAGAACATCACTTTTATCAAATATACCGACAATCAACCCTTGTGCAGCGTATACATCCTTTACCTTGTTCACATACGATTCAAATACATTTACATGTTCTTTTTGCATTTTTATCCCCTCACCTTAATCACAGTTTTATTTCGACCTCTTTTTTTGCCTGTATAAAGTGCTTCATCGGCAGCGTATAGCAACTCGTGAGTAGTCGTATTGACATCAGGTTCTCCCCACACACCACCTACGGTAATTGTTAGGCCTTCACCATCCTTATCATCGTTATAACGAATGTCCATCTCTTGAATTTCCTTACGGATGTCCTCAGCAATTGTCTTTGCTTGATTTTCATCACTGACACATCCAAAATAGACAAATTCTTCCCCGCCATATCGGCACAGTTCATGTTGATTTGCTAATTTTATCGATTGAATTGCATTTGCCACTTCAACCAAACACTGGTCTCCCTGAAGATGTCCCCAGTGGTCATTGTATTTTTTAAAATGATCGATATCGATCATGAGCAGTAAGACAGGATTTTTCTCAGCAGCTGCCTTCTTGACATGTTTTTCAATATGATTATCCAAGTATGTTCTGTTAGCAATACCGGTCAAACTATCAGTAAAGACTTTCTTCTCCAACTCTTCTATACGGGTTTCAACCCCTAAAATTTCAAGGGTATCACCCATAACTGCCGTTTTTAGCTCTCTATCTAAATAATGATATTTTTTAAAATACACATGTGCCATTCGAAAATCAAACATGTCTTCGTAGTAATCAGCGAAAAGTTCGTAAATCCTGCTCAGTTTTTTCTTGGCCCTCGAATCATCAGCATAGATTCTTGCCTCTTCTAAATAATTAAAAGACAGCCTTGTGTTGCTGATATGGTATAACTCAGCAAAATTGATAAGGACATCTATCAAATAAAATTTGTTGTCACTTTCTTTTAATCGATGAAGGGCTTTTTTATAAAACAGTTCAGCTTTCTCTGTACGCCCCTCTAAAAAATATATCCTGCCCAAACGATTTTCTGCCTCAGCAAGAAGAATTATATTCTCTTCACATTCTAATAGTTGATGGCTCCTCAATGAGTGTTCCAACGCCAATGCCAATTGGTTTTTCTCAATGTAGACTTCACCTACATTTCCTAGCAACGACGCTTTATGTATATGCAAATTACCTTGTTCACAAACTTCTAGCCCTTTTTGATAATGGATGATTGCTGTGTCATATCTTTCAGCTTCCCTGAAAACTTCTCCCATGTTGTTGTATATTGAGCAAATCAATTTATAATTTTTAAGTGGCTCAGCAAGTTTTAATCCTTCTAGAAGGTAATCCATCGCCTGTTCATACATGCCATTATAAAAATATGCTATCCCTATAAGGTTATTTACTTTTGCGCATCCATAATCGTCTTCTAATACTTTAAAAATTTCAATGGCTTCAAAAGATAACACGAGCATTGCTTTAACGTCCGATTTTTTTCGTGCATCTAATATATCATCAATGAGTTCATATGCTTTTTTTGATTGCTGATTATCTTTCATATTACCTCCTAAAATTTTTCATACTTCTATTGTATCATTTTATGTTATAGTCTAATCTGAAAATTTATTAGTACGTTTGTTGCACGAAAAAAGGGCTGCTAATCAGCCCTTTTTTTACTCTTTAGTAACGTCCAAATTGTCGCGTCGCGTCCAACATATGATTAATATTCTCTATTGATGTTCCAATTGGTATACCACAACCAGATGTTAAAATAAATCCTTTTTCGTTGCCTCGCCCTTTTTCGATGGCTATACGAGTATGTTCGTAAATGCTGTCTTTCGTGCCATCTTGTAGCACGTCTACAGGGCTTACATTACCTGCTATGCAAATTCTACTTCCATGACTTGCTCTAATATCAGAAAGATCCTCTTCATTATCGATGCTAATAGCGCCAGCACCAAGATCAATCAAGTTGTCCCAAATGGGTTTACTTTTCCCACAAATATGAATCGTGCCACCTTTTCCATGAACTGATTTTATGCGATCCATACATTTTTCCAAATAGGGCTGAGAAAATTGTTCAAACATTCTTTTACTAATGAGCGTTGACGATGAAAATGGGTCTGCGATAGAACATCGTAAGCCTAAGGCGTTCATCGCATCGATATATTTAAGCGTTGCCGCCGTCGCCACTTCCAGTACCTTGTGAACATCCTCAGGAGACCTTCTCAAATCCTTCAAAGTCTTTTCTGCACCAATCATAAAACTGGCTGTTGTAAATGGACCCGACACCGAGGTTCCAATTGAAACCTCATCCCCAATCGCATCAATCACCCTTTTTAATGACTCGACGCTTACTTTAGGAATACATCCATCCATGACTTTATCAACATCTACTCTCTCCAAGTCCTTATACGACCTAAGGACCGGCTCTTCAATGACTGGTACACTCGATTCCTTGAATTGAAATTTACACCCAAGACCTTGAGCCACCCCATGTAAAATAGCGCCAAAACTCACACTGTCTGTAGGTGCTGCTCGATAACCTTCTATGGCCACATTTGCCATTATGTCTGCCCTATGATAATAATCAATGGTTGAATACCCTAATTCATTTACAAATGCGGTACTGACCATAGGAGTGCACGGCATCCGATCATAAGCTTTACCAGTCACATAGGCCGTCATTCTTTCTTTTGGCGTCATTTGGTCTTTCGGAAATTTCATCTATAAAACCTCCTTATTCTTTTGCGTCATATATAATGTTATACAGAATATCAAGGCGCCCAAACAAAACATAAATGCTGCTCTAAACCCTGCCAACGCAATAACACCATCTACAGTATAGCGATCAACAATCAGCGACATTACTTGCTGGAATATTGCACCAAAGAAAAATACAATCATATTGAGCAGTCCTATAGCTGTTCCAACAAGATTCATGGGCATATTTTCTTTTAAGTGGGCATAAATAACAACAAAAAAACCACCAAACAAGCCATAAGCGAACATCATGATTTTTAACAGTCCCACCGGTATACCACTTGGTACTGTCACCAATGCAACCCATATACTTAAGTAAACAAGACCACCTAAAAGAACAACTGATTTTTTAGTTTTAAAGACTTTGTCTGCTAATAAACCTGCCAAAGGACAGCCAATAATCATCCCGACTGGAATAAGTGTCAACAACTGAGAAGCAGTGGCTTTGGTCATTCCATATATCGTCATGAAATATGGCCCGGCCCACAATCCTTGAAAGCCCATTATCGTTCCATATAGAAAGGATAAATACAGTGTAATCGCCCAAAAGGAGTAACTTTTTACAACCTGTCCAATACCCGCGCCAAGTGATATAGTCGCCTTTTTCGGTACTTCATCATGTCCTTCAATCTCCGAAATAGTTGCCCCATTTATTTCTTTTGGATTATTTCGTACGACTAAATACGTCACCATTGATATAACGATAGAAACAATACCAACAAGTATCATTGCTTTTCGCCAGCCCATTCCACTCATCATCATAACTAACGGTGCCGCCGATGCTAAGGACCCTGCATTTCCAATTGCTAATAGAATTCCTGAGTATGTGGCAAACTCATTTTTCCTATACCAGTCCGCCAATAGACGCATGATAGGTACATAAATAAAGCCGACACCAAGGCCTACAAAGAAGCGCCCGATAACCGCTATCCGAAACGTCGGTGAAATTCCAAATACAATTGCGCCAACACCAGCCATCAACATAAAAATTGACATTGTTTTTCTTGCACCAAATCGATCAGACAAAATACCCGCTGGTAATTGTGCTAAGGCATACCCATAAAAGTATATTGAACCCAAGACACCCATTGAAGCCGGTAAAATGCCAAACGTAGTTGATAATTCCGGTACCATTACCGCAGACGACGTTCTATGAAAATAGACAAAAAAATAGCTAAGACAGGCGACTATATAAATAACCCCCCTATAGCTTAATGTTTTCTTACGACGTTCACTCGATAACCCTTGCATTGATAATTCTGACATATTATTGCCCTCCCCATAATTTTCTGCACAAGCTAAAGTATAAGGAGGGTTTTACCATATTACAACATATATTGTAAATAAATAGAAAAACACAATATTGAACAAAGTTGCATTGATTTTACTAATCCTAATCGGTATCGGCTTTACCCCAATTGTAGTTTGATATTTGCATTTTTCAAGAAAACCTCTGATTCAAACCATTTATTCAATTCCATACAGGTATAGACGAACTTGATTGTGTGGGCGTCTTTCTCTTGAATGGCCTCTTTTTGTAAGGATGTCCAATTATGGTTTGCCTCTGTAAGTACAATTTTCTTGTACATATCTTTTGGCAATCGTCTTAATGCACGCTGCACACAAACCGTATATCGATCCAACACCTGGCCGTAATCCTCATAATACTTGCTCAAAATTTTTAAAGCGTGAAATCCGGTAATTGTATGAAGCACTATGAAATTACCTGTGCTCAAGTACAGTTCCGAAAGAGTTAGTGCCAATGCCTTTTCTTTTTCCTCGATAGTCCCACTCATATAAAAATGGGCTTCTGGATCTTGATGGTATGCGTACAATCCAGCTTGTAAATCCTCTGGTAGAATTGTTTTCTCAGCAAATCGCGTCTCATGATAAATCGATGCATACAAGGCCAGTCCGCGACAGACCTCATCCATATGACCACTTTCTAATCCATAAGCAATTCTGATAAGTCCGTGAAACAACCCTGATGCCAGTCCTTTCGATAGGTAATTCAATCCCTTTCGTAACATTGAATCGACGCCTTCTGTTTTTAGAAGTTTCTTGAAATATATAACATAAGCACAATAGGCCTCTGTTTCACCAATGGCATCACCGATCGATGTTATTTTATGAGTCGATACAATCGCCGGCTTAATTTGCCACCGACTGATATATTCTTCTGAATATGTTCTAATAGACTTTTCATCAGCCCCCATCTTCCACAAAGCAACTTGTGCCATCGGCAAGTGATTCACCAGTTGTTTTCCGTGCAGGGGCCCTAAATGGCTGTAATC